>Ga0182024_10004510_pt1 | contig 31971 bp, 31 predicted proteins | sample P32metaG_FD_120480 | JGI IMG/M metagenome (GOLD analysis project Ga0182024, IMG submission 120480) | Permafrost microbial communities from Stordalen Mire, Sweden - P3-2 metaG (Illumina Assembly) | ecosystem: Environmental > Terrestrial > Soil > Wetlands > Permafrost | place: Sweden: Stordalen...
AGCCGGTTCGATGGGCGAAGGCGGAAGCAACAATCCAAGTGGAAGGCTAGGTCATCAACCCCACCGAGCTGAGGTACTAGACTTGCGCGGCCAGAAACTTACTTATTCAGAGAGTCCCTAGGTGGGCTGCGTCAAGTACAAATCCAATTAGGCCTCGGTTAATTAGCTCGTGTCTACCTGCTCGATTTCTGTCCATTTCCGATCGATAACGTTTCTAATGCGATGCAGTCGCTGCTCGTGCTCGGAGCAGCACCGTAGACTCGACATAACATCACAAATTCTTCGAAAATCTTATCGCATTTGTGGTACCTCACAGCCGCAAGTTTATACAGCCTTGAACAGTCGAGACCCTGTTCGTCAAGTGACGCTCATAAATGACAAATCTGTTAGAGAGCTCCTCAAATTGCGGCCCCGGAGGCGAGATCATTTGGACGATATAGGACTGCTGATTCAAACCAAATCCAGTGACAGGCGGCCCGTTGGCCCGGGCTGCAAAATTTGCCCGTCAATACCGTCCCAGACTGTTTTGGAGATCTGGCTCGCTTCCTCGATCGTCGTGATTGCGAACATCATCAGCAATAATATTGCGAGTGGAAGAAACCTGGGAATTAGTTTGTGATTCACCATCTTGGCCTCCTCCTCAGTCGCGCCCACAAGTCAGTTCGTCGCCGCTCGGGTTGCGAGGTGTCACTTTCTACAGAGGATCGTCAAAATGCTTCACCAACGCCCATGCTCCAGCTCCAACTGTCCCTACCTTTGGCGAAGTCAGTACGAAGATTGACGTGGTACTTCTTACTCAGCTCGTATCTTGGCCCACCGCCAATGTCGGGCAGAAAGTGACTGTTTTTGAAGAGTACTTGACTCGAACCGGGGATCACTCCGCCGAGCCCCCCGAATGCGGCCAAGCCAAACCCCTTGGGCAAAGTCAGGCGGTACTCCACTTGCGTCGTTGCCATGTAGCGGTCGAAGTACTTACCGGCCGTATATCCGCGCAGTTCGTTGCTCGTGCCGTAAACGCAATTTCCGTAGAATGGGGGCTGACCACCGGTGGCACAGCCAAAAAGATCGTAAGCTAGGACTTGATTCTTACCCAGGCTAAAGTATTTGTCGAAGATGAATCGGTACGCTTGAAACGAGTACTTGCTGCCCAAGGATTGCATGAAGAAATCGGATGTGAATTCAATCTTTTCTCCAGCGGTCGGATAGAACTGGTTGGGGCGAGTGTCGCGCATCAACCGCAGGCCGAAAGCCCTCATGGTGGTGTGGATTCCGAAGTCCGAGGGAATAGGAGGAATTTCACTGTTGCTCGGCCTCACGGTAAGAAACGACTGCCCAGTCCAAAATCGAGGTCCAAGAAAAAACTTCCACCACAGCCGGCGTAAAAGCTCAGCACGAAAGACGTGGCCGGTTTGTTCCAGCGGTAGCTTAAGCCCGGAGAAAATTCCGCTGCCGTACAGGTTGTAGTTCACATTGCCGCGTCCATACATCGCCGTTATCTCATAAGTGTCCTCCTTCATATACAGATCTGCGCCCACCCCGAAACCGCGGCTCCCGTTGTTCGTAAACATACCAGCCGCTCCCACGACCGATGGAGGGGAAACCTTGTCATTCTTACTAAAGGGGAAGATGTAACCGAGGCCTGGAATAATTCCTTTACCGATGGCCGGACTCACAATCGGAAGAGGAGCGGGAACAAGAGCGCCACGAGAACTTTTTTTCTTATCCTTCGCTGTGGTTTGTGGAGATACCAGTAACGGACTAGCCGCGACGCCTGCTTGAGGGTTAGACGATGTCGTTTCGGGTTTCGTGGAGACAACTGGCGTTTCCGGTTGTGAAGATTGCTGGGCGCTGTCTGCATCGAGTCCGTCCCAATTGATAGGGGTTAGGGTTTTATTCTCGTTCGGATTAAGCGAGGCCGGCGTCGGCAAGGCTTGGGCCTCGAGATTGAGTGGTCTCAAAGCAAACAAGAATATTCCGCAGAGCAGACACAGGAAGAAAATCCTCTGACCTTTCGAGAGCGAAACGGCGATCGCGTTTGTCACGGTGTGTGCCTCTCTCGCTGCGACCCCTTTCGGCGGTTGAATCTCGCGACGAGAGCGCCTCCCTTTTTTGGGAAGAGTAACGGGCGGCAGGAGCGTGGAAACTGATTCGCTCCGCGACAACCTTGGCCTCGCGAAGAGGAGGCCAAGGTCAACAGAACATCATTAATTGGAACTGCTTCCGCCCCAGCCAATGACGATTCCACTTTTCAACCGGAAGGCATTTTGATTGTTGTTGTTGCTGCAGACAGAGGCAGCACAGTCGTTGCCAAACCGAGTGTAGAGATATTCCGCCTGGATGGGCCGCAGGGAAATTCTCTTGCTCAGCTGTATGTCAAACCCTCCACCTACCGATAGCGCGAAGGCATTCTTGGAGTAACTGCCGGTGCCAAAGTTTGAGATGCAGGATCCCGCGCTGTTCTTGCAACTGGCCGAGAGCCGGTCCCCGCCGAAATTGAGGTCGAAGAATGGCCGGAATCGGCTGCTGTTTCGAAGGGTAATTCGCGGCCCAAACAAATAGGTAAACTGATTGCCGGTAATTGTGTTGCCCAAGCCAATTGTGTTACCGAAAAATTTGCAGCCACCAAGGTCAGCCGCAATACCGAGCAGGCTAGTTACGTTATAAGCGATCGTGCCCCCGCCACCCGCACAATTAAAATCATTGGAGCCGCTGACTTGCGTGCCACCTACACTAAATGCATGGGTAAAGTTGGGGCTGGTGCGAATGAACATGAAGGCCGGTGATGTTTCAACCGTCGGATACTCGCCTTGAGCTAAAGCCGAGCCGGCCGTCAGTAAAAGCAAACCCACTAGAACAAAGTATCTACGCATTTCAATTCTCCTTTTCGATCGAAATTAAATTCACAATCCAAAGATTATTTGTTCACCGCGCGATTGCCACAACAACTCGCTTGAACCCGTTCCACCGGTATGCTCTCGCGGGCGACTCTTACTGGCATTCATCGAGGAAATCTTAAGGGAGCGTCACAGGCGCGCATACTGGCAGAAATGACAGCTATTTCGCTGCCTGGAACACTGTGCGTACATTGCACGAACTCCCCTTAGCGGAGAAGAACCTCGGAGCAGTTGAGAGCTGACTTAGAACGAATTAGGCTTTGCTGCGGCTAATGACGGTGAGTGAGATTGTAATCGATTGTAAACCGTTAGTCGCAGTTCTTATTCTTGACTTAGACGAATCAGCCACGGAAATGGTGATTGTTAAAACGTCTGTTGTGATTCCCATTACCGGGAAGAGTCAGCGGTAGCAATCCAACAGATCGCGCTGCGGAATATCTGACTCGTGCCTGAACCAGCTTCTCCAATTCTTCCTCGCCCAAAGGTTGCTGGCGGCCTAGAACGTGAGTTACCAGTGCGATTTTTGCGAAGTGCTCGACGGTCTCCATCTTCATGTAAGCGTAATGCAGAGTTTCTGCATAGGTTACCGCGCCATGATTGGACATTAAGATCGCGTCATAATATGGGATCAGTGGTTGAAGCGACTCGCTCAGTTCCGGAGTACCTGGCGTCCCATATTTCGCCAAAGGAATAGATCCTAATCCAATCACGACCTCACACACCAGCGGCTGATTTAACGCCATGCCAGCCGCTGCAAAACCAGTGGCTGTCGGTGGATGCGCATGGACGATCCCGTGAATATCCGGACGCATCTTATAAATCATCAGATGCATTCCGATTTCGCTGGAAACCTGATGACGCCCAGAAACCAAATTGCCTTCCATATCGACGATCACCATGTCGCCAAGGCGCAACATACCTTTGCTCATAGCCGTGGGAGTCGCGAGGATCCGATCTTGATCGAGACGCACCGAAAGATTGCCATCCGTTGCTGCAACGTAGCCTCCTCGGTGCAACATTCTGCCGAAGGAGACGATCTCACGCCGATATTGACTTTCGCTGTTCATTACGCTTCTGGAGCCGAGTGCAGAATACCTGGCAAATTTTCTTCCGCTGCATCGCGAATCTCGCGGCTGATTCGCGCGCTCACCCACATGCGTCTCGTATCAGAAAAGGCAGCCTCAGCCTGAGCAACAATCTTGCTTTACTAACCCACGAAGCTCCGCTGGTTTATTCGTCCTGTCCTCGAGTGGATAGTAATTGCGAATGCACGCCGTGCTAACTGTCAACACTGACAGGTGTGGAAAGTGGGCTCGCGATAGAGGATGCGGGTTCGGGCAGATTGAGTAGACGGAGCGCAGGCAGACTCGCCTCTCGGACATAGAACATGACGAATCGTCAATCAGCATTAGCTCTTGCTTCGTCTTTGAGCTTTCTGACAGGTCTCGACGAATCTGCCACGCAGGCCATTCTTGCAGCAGCCGAGAGTCGACGAATTGCCGCGAAGCAAAACATCACCACGGGGGGAGACAAAGCTGCCCATTTATTTCTAGTTCGAAAAGGCCAGGTTCACTATTACCATCTCACCAAACGGGGCGAATCCGTTCTGTTGGCATACCTGGCCCCGGGAGATGTCATTGGCTTAGTTACGCTTCTGAAAAGTCCATCTCCTTATATGGCAACAGCCGAAGCAGATTCCGATTGCGAATTGTTAGCCTGGGAGCACTCCGTAATACGCAAACTGGTGTCCGACTATCCTCTCCTCGGAGAAAATGGTTTGCACCTCGCGCTTGGTTACTTGCGAAACTATATCGATCGCCATATCGGATTGGTGACAAAGACGGCGGAAGAGAGGCTGGCGGAGACCCTGCTCAAGCTTGGCGAGCAAGCTGGGAAAGTGCAGGCCGACGGCATCGAAATCCATGCTACCAATGATCAACTCGGCGAACTGGCGGATATCAGTCCATTTACCGCCAGCCGTGTGCTCAATAATTGGGTAGGCTCGGGAATTCTTTCCAAAGGACGAGGTCGTATCGTTCTCCACTCTCCAGAAGCGCTCCTGATCAGTTAACCCCGGGTTATGCACCGTCTCTTCGGTCAATTTTAAGAGCCTTACTTGCTCTGGCGCAAAGACGGGACCTCGCTTCTGTTCTAGTCTGTAGCTCGTCCTCCCCCATTGTTCAAGGAAAAAGGCCCGCGCCGGTGAGGGGCTGCAAGCACCTTCCGAAGCGGCTGGCCGGAAGCGGAGAGTTCTCTCGATTAATTCCGTTTTCGGAAGATTTGAATTCCTGGATCTGGGCATGTGGCGCGCCGGTTCAATACGTCGTTCATCGAAGGTTTACGATGTCTGGTGTCGCATAGCTAATGTATCCATCTACAATCCGCGTTCTCGTGGTCGATGATTACGAACCGTTCCGGCAATTTGTAATTGCGACACTAAAACAAAGACCAGCATTGCGCATTGTCGCCGAAGTTTCTGATGGACAGGAAGCAGTTCAGAAAGCCGAAGAACTAAAACCCGATCTGATTCTCCTTGATATCGGACTCCCAACACTGAACGGCATTGCTGCGGCCCGAGAAATTAGAAAACTTGTCCCAGAGTCCAAGATAATCTTTGTGACTCGAGAATTCTGTAATGAGATGGTGCAAGCGGCGCATGACTTGGGGGCGAGGGGGTATGTGTTGAAGACAGAGGCGGGAGGTAAATTACTGGCTGCTGTGGATGCAGTTCTTGAAGGCAGGCTGTTTTTTAGCGGCGGTTTGTAGTTGCGTCGAACCATTTTCAGTGCAAAGGTCTTTGAGCTTCGCTTGTATCGATGGTAGCTACTTGCGAATTGTCCCTCCCCAGCTTGATCTGAGTTCCCAATTGTCGCGAATAGCTCAACATTAATGTTTCAGGCGCCTGTCGCTGTATTTCACTTTTGTATTCTGCGCGAGAATCGGTCGAGTGAAACCCGATCCGATCCTGTGTTGGTTGACTCAGGCCCACGACGCCAATGGAGTATGCACCGTTCCGTGTCGGCAAAACCTCCAACTTGTAAGTGCCGCTGACTGGCCCGCAGATCTGGATGTGCGCTGCACAATGGTTGAGGAGAGTTGTATCGTCGTCTTGTTCGCACGTGACGAAGCCTTCTGCGAGCGATAACTCTTGCCAGACTTTCGGGACTCGCGGGTCGTATCCGATTTTTCGGCCGCGGGGATCGGTGATACGTAACCCCACGCTGGGCGGTCCGGAGTTTACGGTTTCGTAAACTATGCTGATCTTTCCCATGGACTCGCATGACTGCAGATCTGTGGGATCCGCTTCATCAAGCATTTGGTGCAGCGGAGAGCGCTCGGAAAACTCCTTAGGCTCTTCGAAGGCGCCAGCGCGACGTGCCCATACGCCGTGCGGTAAAACGGAAATTGCTAGGGTCAGCACCAGAAGCCTAGGCTTCATAAGACACTTTCACTTCTCATCTCTTTAACCACTTATTTCCCTGCTGGAACCCAAACATTGTCGGGAGCAGCGATTTCGACATTCGGAACTTCGCTTGTAACATTGACGCGCTGCAGCCCACTTTTTCCTTTCGGGTTCGCCTGGAAAACTACGTAATACTGGTTGTCGAACATCTTCTGTAATCGTTCCAGGTAGGGCTTGAAACTGACCAGAGTTGAAGTACCCATAGAAAAACAGTCGCCGCCGGTTTCATCGGCAAGCTTTGTTAGTCCAGAAAGGCCAATTTGCAAATCCCATGAACTTCGAGCAGTTCGTCCAACGCCAATGGCGTACAGGGAGTAGACAAGCACGTTATAGCGCTGGCTGATCTCGCTGGCCGAGTTCACGTCCGGGCTCATGGTCGGCATGCTGTGATACACGGGACCAAAGCTAGGCCCTAAACGCGAAGGCGTGATTTGATTCCCGCGGAGCCGGTCGAGGCCGTCTGTCACCATCAGCACTTCACGTCGGACATTCTGCTGAGACCATCCCTTCACCAAGCTGATAAGCGACAGATAAGGACTATCCATGCTCGACAAACTTCCGCGCGGCAAGCGGAGCGCCTGGGAGGCAAGGGCGTGGTCCGCAGTGAAATTCTGGACGACGGTGACGGCTGCGTTCGACATGTAGCCGACCGCAATTACGGTTGATGCCGGCTGGGCACTGATAAAATCCCGAACATCGTTAAGATTGTTTCCAATCCCAGAGCCGAGTGTGTCGTCGATCAAGATAAAAAGTTGGAGTGCGGCATTATCGGCTTGGGCCGGAATCAATTGACTCACGGAGAGAGAAGCCTTGCCCTGTTTCACTTTCACATCACCGGCTTGGAGAGTTTGAAGCTCGGTGTCAACACGGACTGCCTCGTTAGTGATGACCAAATGAACTTGAACCCCCGAAGCACTCTTCTCCTGTGAATAAACAGTTGAGGAATTGAATATCAGAGCACACAAAATACCCAACGACCCGAGTACAACCTTGTAGCGTTTCATTGATCTCTCCTTGTGGCCTTCGTTATACGGACACAAAAACTAAACACAACATCAACAATGGAGACAACAGCTACGCGGAACCTGCTGCCCTTCTCTGAAGTTTCTAAGGCGAGATGAGAAGACGCACAACTGTTCAAACTTACAGTCTGAATGTTCAACAAAAAAGAAGGCGAGGAATGTGCAATTCCCTAAATATATGTAAGTTCTAACAGTTGTCCTGTCGTTCCCGAGCACTCACACTCTTCACGCTTCTGTTTGGGACGATTACCGGAAACGGATCATGAAAGAATCGCACGAAGTAGAAAAGCCGGTTTCGCGATGGTCGGTCTTCGGATCCGTTGTAATGATCCTCGCCGGATTACTCGCGATCGTTGCACCTTTGGAGACGTCGATTAGAATCGTAATTATCCTGGCCTGGATTCTGATCTTCAACGGTATTGGCCATCTTATTGCTGCTTCTCGATCCAAAAGCTTAGGGAACTTGGTATGGGATCTCCTTTCCGCGATCGTCAACATCGTCATCGGCCTCTACTTAATACTCAATCCAACCTTGGGCCTCGCTCCGCTCACCTTTGTCGTGGCAGTACTGTTTCTGCTCAACGGCATCTTTGAGTTTTCGTTTTATCTCAAGGTCCGATCGACGCCACGCTCGGTTGGAATCCTGTTAAACGCCATACTGAGCTTTATTTTGGGCTGTCTGATCTTTCAGCACTGGCTGTCGAGCACGCTTTGGTCAGTCGGAACAATCGTCGGAATTAGTTTTTTACTTGGGGGAATCTCGAGGCTCGCTTTGACGACCGGGACCCATCGCGTGCACAGCCGTAGCCTGACAAACAACGAAACATCGCTGCGTTCCTAAGTTTAACGCGTCGCTGCACTCTAAAACGGCCATCCAACCGCTACGTCCTCGCACATAATTCAGCCTGTCACATATGACAGTTGTCGCCCTGATGGGTTCGAGATCAAATCTGCATTGAAAGAAGGATATCCGCGATACTTCGTCGGGCATTCACAGTGAATCCGGTCGTGCAAATGTTTTGTATGAGTTGCGAGTTCAAATTGTTGCGTCGGAACTTACAGTTCATACGTGCAAACCAAGGAGTAAGCAGCAATGAAAATACATAGCCAGACACATCACAGAGTCGTCTCTGTTGTTTTGCTTATCTTGACGGCTACCCTTCCCAGCCTTGCTCAGGAAGGCAAGCTGAAAATTCACGTAAGCCCTAAACAGGCATACGCGTTCGTAGATGGCCGCGCTTACGCCGAGGCCACTCTCCATGCTTTGTACCTCAGTCCGGGTGACCATAAAATCGACCTGTACAACTACGGATATCTGCCGGCAAGCGCGAATGTTTCAATTACAGCCGGGCAAACCACAAACCTCGAAGTCACCTTGACACCCATCCTGTCGCGGATCTCCGGGCCTTTAGGTGCCATGACAATCGAAGGCGCCGATCGCGATGCCGTATTGCTCAACGGAAAGACACCGGAGTTCTTCGTCGGCCACGGCGATGAATTCGATCACGAGTGGTGGTGGAAGCAAGAACTGGTTGTTCCTCCCGGTACGTACCAGGTTACGATCCTTGGCTTGAAGGGCGTTGAAATTTGGTCGGGCTCAGTCAACGTTCCTGCCAATCAACGCGTGGTTCTGGACATCCCCAAAGGAGTTCGAAAGACCGTTCCTTGGCTTCGCGGAGAAAAACTCAGCGCTCTCGCCCGTTTCGATGCGGGAACGGCTACCGCGACCGTTGCCGTGGCCAAACCCACCGCAGAGTTGTCCGCGAGCAAAGCGCAACTCAACTGCGGAGATGGATCGCAACTTAAGTGGTCTTCCGCGGATGCGCCGCAGGTGGAAATTAGTCCAGTCGGTGCGGTTGCCACTTCCGGCGAACAAGCCGTACAGCCCACGAAGACCACCACCTATCAACTCACCGCGGTAGGCCCGGGTGGTACTGTGACCTCCAACACGACCGTTAACGTGAATACCGCCGTTCAGGCAGATCTAGGGCTTTCACCGGCGGAGGTGCATTACAAACGCGTGGGTGATCAAGTGATCGAAGACAGCGGTACAGCGCTGAATTGGAATGCCACGAACGCTTCGAAAGTCTCGATCGAACCTCTGGGTGCAGTTGATTCTAGTGGTAACCGCACGTTAAAAGTCGTGCCCCAGAAGACTGATCCAGGATCTATTGACGAAACTGTGACCTACACGCTGAACGCGTCCAACGGTTGCGGTGGATCAGAAACTCGCACAGCCACGCTACGCATTGTTGGCTCGATTGAGCCAGAACCCACGCTTTCGATGCGCAGTGTTTATTTCCCAACCGACCGGCCAAGGAGTCTCAAATCTGAGGCGGCATTGCTGCCCAGCGAACAGGATACGCTCAAGGCCATTGCAGCAGAGTTCAAGAAATACGTTGCCTACAAGCCAGATGCGCGCCTGGTGCTCTCTGGACACGCCGATCGGCGTGGACCGGAAGCCTACAACAAGCCTCTTTCTGAGAGGCGCGCCGAACTGGCCAAACAGTTCCTGGTCGAACAAGGGGTTCCCGACGCCAATATCGAGACGCAAGCGTACGGCAAAGAAAAGAACCTGACTGCCGCGCAAGTCAAACAGTTGGTGGAGCAGGACTCCAACCTGAGCGCCGAAGACCGGCAAAAGACTCTGCAAAAGTTAACCACAATCGTTTTATCCTACAACCGCCGAGTGGATCTGACCTTGAATCCCTCGGGCCAGGAGTCGACGCATCTGTATCCGTTTAAGACCGACGATTTCGCAAGGCTGGTCGATCGAAATGGTCCGAGCAAAGGAAGCGCCGTAGAACTTGCCGCAGAGAGAAAGAAGATCGAGAATTAGAAACAACATTTCAGCTTCGGTCACGTCGCCTGAGACAACAGGTTGAAGTGAGGAAACAATCCGGGCCGGAAGGCACGCCCCCAAGCGCTCGCCCTTCCGGCCTGGGAGGTTAGCCTGAAACGTGTAGGGCGGACACTCTTGTCCACCGCTTCTGAATTTGTTGTTCAACTGTAAGGAAATCCTAACAATTCAGGTCAACCGCAAAGGCAGCGGACTAGACTGTCCGCGCCACACAAATCGATCTCCTAACCCCTGCCGGGATTCGATTTGTTCTTAGGCGACTTCTTGTTAAGCGTAGCCAGCAACAACTCAGCTGACGCTGGCGCAGGCATAGCGGCTTTGAACACGATGTCTTGCGCGCTTACTTGTTTTCCGTACAAAGCTTTGTTTGCGTCATTGTCAGCCCGGAGGGTCGAGCCGGCGAGAGAGATTCCAGCGAACAGTCCACGAGCGCGCGAATAGGAAAGTATCTCGGCTCGCATGGTTACATCAGTTTCCGCAGAAGCGGTCCGCCCAACCGGACCTGCCGCAGCGGAGACATCACCCCCGAGCTTGACCTTGCTAGTTAGAATGCTCTCGGCTGACCGCGGGCTCATCAGCAGCAGTACGAAGTCGGTCGCCTGCCCACCCAACTGCAAGCCGAAGCTTCCACCCTCGAGCGCCATCATGGTCGGAGCGCCCCAGGGACCTTTGAAATCCTGGCCGCTGCGGCAGGTCATCACCCCCCGGCCGTAACTTCCGCCAAGTCCAATGGCAAATTTGAGCACGGAAGGTAAAACGACAACACAATCCGCCTTGTCGAGAACTTCTTGCGGAATATCGTCGGGAATATTCACAATTTCCTGCATTACCCTCCCAGCGTTCGCCACTCGATCCTGTTCCTTCTTTTGCCCAGCTGCGGGCAGCGAACTAACGGCAATGAGCAGACCTACGCCCAGCCACAGGTTCTTCATAAGTGTTCTCCATGATGTTAAAAGGTTCTGCAACGATATGGCGCGGACAAACAGAGGACTTCTCTGCACGAAGATGATTTTTTAAGTCACTGTCAAACAGCAAAAAAGACTCCAGTTGAACTAAAATAGCTCCGAAATGATGGAAGTACCACTGGTAAAGTTGACAGCGTAATGTTGGCCACAATCGCGATAGACTAAGGTCTCGCTCGTTTTCTGGCGCTAGCAGCGTCAAGCCCAGATCCCGAATCGCAGGGCTCGGAGCCATTCAGTTCACCTTGTCCAGCACAATGCATACGCGTATAACATACGATAGGCGCTATCGGGTGCTGTGCTTGTGATATAGGTTCTTCGCGTGGGCAGATCGACTGCGGCACCGAACTCTTTACTTTAACACTGTTAGGCTTACTACCGACGAGGGAACATTGCTGTTGCGGATTTGACTCGCAAGCGAACCTCCCTGCGAGCAGTTGCCTGGAAATCTATCCAGGCCGAAGGTGTGTATGTGTCCTACCCAGAGTCGCCTATTGTGGAGAACCGCGGATCCGGATTCTCCACTCCGCACAGTGGCGCTGGCGTGCCTTGTAGCCGTCCTATCCTACCTTTGTGCCAAACTTGGAGGATCGCTGGTAATGCGCCCCGAAATGATTTGGCCAGTTTGGCCGGGTTGCGCATTTCTGGTTGCAGTGTTGCTGTTGGTTCCGCGGAACATCTGGCCGATAGTGATGGCAGGAGGATTGGCGGGGTTTGTCTTTTATGATCTGCAGGCGGGCCTGACCCTTCGTTCGACATCGTTTCTTATTCTGGCCGATACGGTTGAAGTTCTGATCGCGGCTTTGGGCGTTAGCTACTCCTTCGCCGGCGTTGTCCGTCTTAATAGCGTAAAAGCCCTGGCCAAGTATTCCCTCTTCGCCGTCGTCCTCGCTCCGATCGCAACAGCATTTATTAGTACCGTCGCTTTAACAGGAGACTATGGACTCCGTTGGAGAACCAGTTTTTTTACCGAGGCACTAGCCCTCCTTACTCTTACACCGGCAATCCTGACCTGGGTGACCACCAGGCAGGAATGGACCAAGAAGCCGCCTGTTTATTTCCTGGAAGCGATCGCGCTGATCACCGGGTTGGCGCTGTTGGGATATACAGCTTTCGCCGCTCCTGACAGAAGCAGCCCGGTACTGCTCTATTCGCTGTTGCCATTCTTGTTGTGGTCCGCTTTGCGTTTTGGACTGATGGGAATCAGCACCTCGATGATCGTAGTTGCCTTCCTCTCGACGTGGGGTGCAGTTCACCTGCGCGGCCCGTTCACTGGATCAGAGCCACTCAACAATGTAATGTCGCTGCAACTATTCTTATTCTTTGCCGCAACACCTTTCATGGTGCTTGCAGTTCTTGTAGAAGAACGTAAACAGACTGAGCAAAGCCTGCGCGAAAGCGAGAAGCGCTTTCGTTTGGTGGCGGATACCGCGCCTGCACTGATCTGGATGTCAGATACGAATAAACTCTGCACTTACTTCAATAAGCCCTGGTTGGACTTCACTGGCCGATCGATCGAGGCTGAACTTGGGAATGGCTGGGCGGACGGAGTTCACCCCGAGGATCTGCAGAGATGCCTGGATACTTACACGCGGGCTTTCGATCGTCGTGAGCGGTTCAGAATGGAGTATCGCCTGCGACGGCACGACGGCGCTTATCAATGGGTTATCGATATTGGCGTGCCAAGGTTTAACCAGGATGGTTCTTTTATCGGTTACATCGGGTGCGGTGTCGATGTGACCGAACGCAAGCAAGCCGAAGAGGCACTCAAGAAGTCAGAAGAGAAGTTTTCGAAAGCATTCCGGCAAAGCCCAATCATACTTACATTAACCAGCATCAAAGACCATCGCTACATCGATGTTAACGAAACCTTTGAACGCGTTACCGGTTGGCGCCGCGACGAGGTCATCGGGCGCACTCCGTTCGATATTGGGTTCTGGACTCAACCCTTCGAGAGGGTAGAACTCACGAACCGGCTTCTGTCCGAAGGCCGTCTCCGTGACGTGGAGACTACTTTTCGCATGAAAGACGGCACTGTGCGCATCGGCTTAACAACGGGGGAATTGATCGAACTGAATGGTGAGCCGTGCATGCTTGGGGCCGGTACTGACATCACCGAGCGCAAGCAGGCTGAGGAGGCCTTGGAGCGGAGCGAGTCGAATTACCGCATGTTTATCGAGCAGAGCTCGGAAGGCATTTTTTGCCAGGAACTCGACCTGCCAATTCCCGTGGACTTGCCGGAAGATGAACAGGTTCAGCGCATTCTGCATCAATCTTATTTGGCCGAGTGCAACGACGCACTGGCCCGCATGTACGGGATGTCCCGCTCCACCTTTGTGGGTAAGCGGCTTACGGAAACCGTGGATGCGGAGAATCCAGTGAACCTCGATCTGACTCGTGACTACGTCCGCGGCGGTTACCGGGTAGTCGACCGCGAATCGCGTGAGGTAGACTCACAAGGAAACGCCAAAGTATTCCTGAACAGCATGATCGGAATTGTCGAAAATGGAATGCTGATGAGGACGTGGGGGATCCAGCGGGACATCACCGATCGTCGCCACGCGGAGCAAGCCCGCGCGCGCGCTGAGCAGGCACTCCGCGAAAGTGAGCACCGGCTTCGTCTTGCCACTCAAGCCGGAAAGATGTACGCGTACGAATGGGATGTCGAGAGTGACAAGGTCATGCGATCCGCGGAATACGCGAGCGTCCTTGGTTCGAGCGACCAGGCGCAGCACCTTACTCGTCAGCAGGTAGCGGCCACAGTCCACCCCGACGACCGGGAAAAATTCATTGCGGTGATTGCTGATCTTACTCCTGAGAACCCAATTGCTCAGATTAGCTATCGCGTGTTTCGTACTGATGGTTCTGTAATTTGGGTGGAGAAGAGCGCCCGTGCCTTCTTCGACGAACAAGGAAAACTGCTGCGGATGATCGGGATGGTGACGGACATCACCGAGCGCAAACAGGCGGAAGAGGCGTTGCGCGATAGCGAAGCACGGTTACGTCTGGCGACTCAAGCCGGAAAAATGTACGCATATGAGTGGGACGTTGCAACGGATGTGACTGTGCGCTCCGAGGAGTACGCGAATATCGTCGGTTTGCAGGATATGCCGATAAACGAAACCCATCACCAATTCTCGTCCCGAGTCCACCCCGACGACCGCGCGAGATTCAATGCGGCGATTGCCGACCTTACTCCGGAGAACCCGACTACTAAGCTGAGCTACCGCGTGGTACGTCCTGATGGTGCTGTTATCTGGTTGGAGAAGAACGGGCGGGCATTTTTCGATGCGCAAGGTAGGATGTTGCGGATGATCGGGATAGTGGCGGACATTACCGAACGCAAACTGGCCGACGTGGCCCTCGCCCGCGTCAGTCGCAAGCTCATTGCGGCGCAGGAGCAGGAACGCAGGCGAATCGCGAGAGAGCTTCACGACGACATCGGTCAACGTCTGGCGATGCTAACCATTGAGATCGGAGAACTACAGCGGAGTTCCTTCGATTTGCCTGCTCAGGTCCGTAGCCGCATTGACGAACTAAAGGGGCAGAGTTCTGGGATAGCAACCGATATTCAATCTCTGTCGCACGAGTTGCATTCGGCAAAGCTGGAATACCTCGGCTTAAGTACCGCCATCCGAGGCTTCTGCAAAGAATTTGGCAAGCAGCAGAAAGTGAAAATTGATTTCCAAACCCACGATCTGCCCAGCCCATTGCCCGCGGACGTTTCTCTTTGCCTCTTCCGAGTTCTCCAGGAATCCCTGAACAACTCAGCAAAACACAGTGGGGTTCGGCAAGTAGAAGTGCGATTGTGGGGAACGTCGGACGAGATCCATCTCACAGTCAGCGACTGCGGCACAGGCTTTGACAGTGAAAAGGAAAAGCAAAGAGAGAGCCGAGGGCTTGGCCTCATTAGCATGGAGGAGCGCTTGAAACTTGTCAGCGGAACGTTTTCAATCGAGTCGCAGCCCAAGCACGGTACGATGGTCCATGCTCGCGTACCTCTCCCCGCGGAAATCGGGTCCAGACGTGCGGCTGGGTAATAGGAAGGAACGTCGCCTCTCCTTTATTATTTAGTTCAGCAAAAGCCGAGATGATTAGCCCTCTAGTGGTTATTTCACGTTTTTTTCTGTAGCTGAACAGTTTTCTCCTGACCTGTCTTTTCTGACAGTGGCAAGACCCCAAATTAAGAAGTTAACTGACGCGATGGGATTGCGGTCAATGTCCTGCGAAAGTTTCCATTAAAAGATCGCATTAACTCGCCTGAAGTTGGGCAAATATCTCGCCAAAAAAGTGAGGTCAAAGATGTGTGTCGAGATACGGGAAGGAGATGAAGATGAAAAAACGATTTGTGTTGTGCGCAATGCTCGTCTGTATCGTTTCAGCGATTGCCGTCGGTCAACAAGTTTCAGTCAATTTCAACCACAGCCAGAGTTTTTCACAGTTTCACACCTATGCCTGGGCTTCCAACAATGCCAACCAGGTCCGGAATCGATACTGGCGCAGGTAGCACAACAGGATATCGACTCGGCACTGCAGGCCAAGGGTTGGCAGAAGGTGCAGGAATCCGACAACTCCAGCGTGATCGTCACCGCCAACGGCGGGCTGAAGCAGCAGACCTCCTATAGCGCGTGGGGCATGCGCGGTATCGGCGGTGGCATGGGCAGCATAACGCCGGAACAGAACGTGATTGGAACATTGGTCGTCGATTTGTATGACGCGAAGAATCAGAGTTTAATCTGGCGCGGAATCGCTCAAAACACCTTGAACAACAATGGCAATAAGAATCAGCAGATGGTGCAAAAAGCAGTCACCAAGATGTTCAAGCAATGGCCACCAGTGTAAGCGCGTTCGGGGCGAATCGCCCGGGGTCACAGTTATTGCCTAACCATGCTCCCTCTACTTTTTTGAATTGAATTCTGTTTATGTTTCTCGAACACGAAACGAGGAGAAAATCATGACCAAGCGTTCTTGCCTGATCGGACTGCTGCTTGCACTGCTTTACGTGACTGTCGCAGTTGCTCAACATCCTGTAGTCGACGCCGTCGCCAACAAGGTAGTGGCGAAGTACCAGTCGTCCAGTTGCCAGCAGTTGATGCAGCAGAAAGCCCAAAAACAGCCGCCGTCAGCGGGAGAGCAGAAAGCCATGGAGCTGCTGAAAACCGACCCGCAGATGCGGCACGAATTCGTCGGCATTGTCGCCGATCAGGTCGTCGACAAACTGATCCAGTGCGGCATGATCCCGTGACCTTCGCGTTCAGCGATCTTGAACTTGCTGCAAACTGTTCAACCGTTGGAGAGATAGGATGACCACAAGGTTGCTGGCGACGGCGGCAGCGGCGATTGACATTACAGTCGGCTGTGCCCTGATTGTCGCTCCGACTTTTGTTGTCGATTTACTCATAGGTGCCACGCTCGGCAGTGGCGGCGTCGCGGTAAGCCGTGTGGGAGGGCTGGGGTTTCTATGTCTGGGGCTGGCCTGTTGGCCGAGACAGCAGGTTGTGACTGCACAGGCGATCACAGCCTTGTTTACCTGCAATCTGCTCTCAGGTCTTTACATCGCCTATCTCACTGCGGTCGAAGGTTTCACGGGGTACCTGCTGTGGCCGGCATTTGCTCTTCACGGTTTGCTGGCAGTCTTGCTGGCAGGTCCGGCATATGCGGCAACTCGGGGGGAATGGCGTGGTGTTCACTTTCCCAAGATCACCATGGAAATCGTAAGCGAGGTAGTTGAAAGCCCAAAAGAGGAGGCCGAAACAAAGTCGAAGTCGAGCCCATCGAACTCGCGGGTAGCTTGACACCGACAAACGTTTCAACGAAGGAGATCACGTTATGAGCCAGAACCATTTTACCCTCAGCTTTCCCTTGAAGACGCCCGCAGATGCAAAAGCGGTGCCAGAACAACTCCCGCCATTAATGCCGCAGCTATTTCAAGTACAGGATCTCATCGGCACCGTTCACTATTCGCGCTTTACAGTTCTGAGCGAAAAGACTCTGCTATTTCTCGGCGACTTCGACGGAGAGTTCAGTCATCTGATGACAGAGCTCGCAAAGCGGGCAGGACCGGTATTCGATGCCATTTTTCAACACGTGGTCAATCCACCGCCCTTGCCGGTCGCTAATCACGCAAACGAATTCGTCGAATGGACTGCGGACCATCTTCTCACCGCGATCAATCTTTACACCGCCTACCCGGGCGTGACTGCGCAGCAGATCAAGGCCCTGGCATTGGCCGCCGATATTACTGGCGCCGGCGAACTCAATCCCTTCCTGGTGATCTTGCCCATGAAATCAAAACTCGCCTTCATCGAGGTCGAGCTGATCCTGCGCGCCAGGGGACACGGGACGACCACGGACCTGGACAAAGTCGGCACTCCCCATTTTGCACAGTTCGTGCCGCTCGAGGACAACCAGGTTGGTTTCTTCACCGTCTATGACGGCTCTTTCGATAAATACATTGCGGATTTCACGAAGAACATCGGGCAAGTGTTCGATCTGCTATTCAAGTTCACCAAAGGCGCTCCGCCATCGCCTTGCAGAAAGTACCTTCAGGAGTTCATTGACTTTGCGGCTGGGGCGAACCGAACGCCGATTGGCTTTTACCAGGCCTATCCCGGCCTGGGCGTTCAGGATATCCATGCGCTGATCGCCGATAGCAAACCACAAGCCGCTTCATCGGCAGCGTAGCAACGAGGCTGGACGAAAAAGGAGAAACGCAGTGAGTGAAGATACCAAAGTACTCACATCGCCGGCGAAGGCAAATGAGGGATTTTTCCGGCGCCTCTTTGGGGGAAATGGGCACGAGACTGAGGACGATCATGCCCATTCGCAATCCGATAAGAAGACTACTCTCGACCTTGCTGATATTCAGGGATTCATCCTGCGCGGTTACCGCATGCCAATGGTCCGGCATTTCTTACTAACAGTGGGCGTGCCCGCGGAGGCACGCAAACTGCTTGGACGGCTCGTCAGCGGCGATGAGTCTGACGTTCCGCAGATCACCACTGCCGAAGACTGGCATGTCGGATTCGCGCCGGGCCCCTCAGACAAGCCCGACGATGTCCCGCGCCACAAGCCGGACTACTGCCTTAACCTGGGAATTACGTGGCCAGGACTAATCGCGTTGGAAGTCAAAGATCGCGCGCCGGGAATTTCGTTTAAGTCGTTCGGCGCGTTCGTTGCTGGGGCCGCTGAACGCGCGCCCCTGGTGGGCGACACCGGCACGAGCGCGCCGCAGAACTGGATAGCAGTCTTTGGCAAGGGGAGCGATCACGTGATGTTGACGCTGCATGCCATTAGCCCGGAGGCGATGACAACTTATAGCAATCGCCTAACGAGGCTATTCGCTGAAGGAAATGCCTTTCGAGAGATTTGGCGCACCGACGGGATGGCATTGATGGACGTTATCGATGGCAATCCCGTCCCCACTTTCCGCGTTCACTTCGGATACACCGATGGCATCAGCATGACCACCATTCGCGGCGGCCCTGAATGTTACCCGGTGGATCACCAGCAGCCTTGCGAACCCTGGCTGTTCGTTTTGCGGGACGAAGCTGAGAACTATTTCGTACCTGAGCCTCGAGAACTCGGTTTGAATGGCAGCTTTGCTGTCTTCAAAATGATCGAGACCGACGTCGTCGGTTTCGAGAATTATCTGCAATCGAACAAGGACAAAATCGATCCTGAACTGCTTGCTGCGAAGATATGCGGGCGCTGGCGCAACGGCATTCCGCTTGCGTTGTCTCCGGAAACTGACAGCCCACCGGGCGGGATTACGCCGGAGCAATTGAACGACTTCGAATACGTAAACGCCGACGGGTCAGGCGATCCCAAGGGACTGCGCTGTCCTGTTGGTTCGCACATGCGGCGAATAAATCCACGAGGCCAGCCTGTCACGGGCCAAGGGGAACCCGGTGGTAGCAATAACACTCACCGGCTGATCCGTCGTGGCATGCCATACGGGCCGAGGTACGATCCGACGAAACCATATGATGGCATCGAGCGCGGACTTCTCGGCTACTTCATCAATTCGAGCATCGAGAATCAATACGAGTTTGTTCTCGGGCACTGGGTAAATGACAGCGAATTCGCCGGCGCGGTCAGGCTGCCCCCTAAATCAAAGGACCCGCTGATTGGTACGCAGGACCCGGCGGAAAGCATTTTTGTTATTCCTCAAGAAAATGGTGCGCCCTCGATCAAACTGACTGGGCTCTCAAGCTTCATAACCACGAAAGCAGCAGCTTACTGCTTTCTGCCGAGCATCACCGCAATCAAATTCATTTCCAAACTGTGATGAGGTTCTTATGCTGTTCTTCACCAGATGGTTCGGAGTAACCGGTAATGACGCCGATCGGGACCCTGCCCGGGAAAAGTTCGAGATCGAGGAGATCATCGAGCTAAGTCTGTTAATGCAGGCGAATGCCGCCGCCAAACAACACCGGTCGCTGGCGCGTGGAACTCACGCGAAGGGTGTCTCCGCCCGAGCCCACTTCGAAGTATTTGACGTTAGTGTCGGGCGTGCCGGTGCGGTGGCGGATCGACTAGCGCAGGGGATGTTCGCAACCCCTGGAATATATCCCGCGATTGTGCGGTTTGGGAACGCGGATCCGAACAAAAACTCTGATTTCAAGGCGGACGTGCGATCGTTGTCTTTCTCGGTCGACCTCACACGGGAGGGCAGCACATCCGTTTTTGGCGCGTATACAGGCCGGCAAGATTTCTCCCTGCAAAATACGACGACTCTGCCCATAAACGACTCAACTGCATTTGTGGCGATCGCGAGGTTGCTTACGGCATCGAACCCGGCCGTCGGCCTGTGGTCGCTGTCGTTCAAGGACAAGTTGAGAGTGCTAAGGACGCTCACATTGGTGCAATTTCAGATGCGCCAGACCATCAAGCCTTATCAGCAACTGCGCTATGGGAGCAACGTACCGTTTCGTCACGGACCGGTCGACGTTGTGAAGTATTCGGCTACACCGTCCCCGGAAAATCCGGCAGGCCCTCTGCAAAGGAGCAACCCGAACGGCCTGCAGGACGAACTGATCCGACACGTTCAGGAAGATGGCAAGATGAGCAGCTTCGACTTTGGAGTTCAGTTCCTCGACGCCGATCAGATGACTTATTGGGGCAAGCGTCGGGACGCGAATTTCTGGATTGAAAACGCAAGTGTCGAGTGGAGCGAAGCGGAAGCGCCCTCCCACACCATTGCACGGCTTACCCTGTTGCCGAAGTCGTACCTTCAGCCGGATGCGGCCGAAGCAACCTATATCGACGTCACTGGGAACTCGACACGGGACAGTACGCCCTTGGGGAGCATTAATCGCGCTCGCTGGCCTGCTGAGGTTGCCAGCAGAAAAGCGCGCATGCAAGCGGCTGGCAGTCGAGAACTGGATCCGATCTCATGGGTAAAGTCAGCCTGACAGTGCATGAGAAAAGACGTCGACGAGAGCGGCTCTCACCCGCTATAACAACTGCCAGTTGTCCCTGATCCGCTGCGATGGTGCACTGATACCCACGCCAAGCTTTCGGGCTCGCCGCCAAAAAGCTCACTCCGTTGTTACACGACGCAGGCAGATGCCGTTACCTCGTGGATCTGTTTGGCGGATAAGAGCAGTTATGGATTGTCGGGATCTCGTCGAACGGCTCGAGCCGACACCGCTTCTGATTCTCGCCATATTGATTGGACATCCTAAATCAGTGCCTTGGTGTGTCGGCGGCTACCTAAGCAGCTACCATGTGGTTCCTGACGGCATATCTGATCAGTTCGGCGCTACTATGGGCGCCCAGTACCTCCATCATCCGATATTTGTGGAACGCAACCGTCCTCGTCGACACATTCAGGATGTCGCCGACTTCCTTCATCAACTTACCTTCGGCGAGCAGCTGCAGCACTTCACGCTGCCGCTCGGTAAGGCGTTCGTGCTCCTCGACCATCTTCTTATGTTGCCACCGCAAGCAGTCGATTGCGTCTTTCGATAGGCCCTTGGAAATGTAGGATTTACATTTTGATACCTCCCGTACTGCAACCGCCATCTCTGCAGCAGCGCACGTCTTGAGGAGATACCCAGAGGCTCCGTTCTCGAAGGCTTTCGCGGCCACTTCTATGTCAGTGTTCATGGTCAGATAGATCAACTTGACGGCGGGCAGCAATTCTTTCGCCTGCCGCCCAGCATCCAAACCATTTAGGACGGGCATAGCGATATCGAGCACAATTACGTCCGGCTTCAATTCGACGGCAGCACGTAGCAGGGCGCGACCGTCGCTGACTATTCCGACCACATCAAATTCCGTTTCGAGAAGTCTCCTGCATAGCTCTGCCACCAGGTTGTGGTCATCGGCAATCAAGATACGTAAGCGGTTGGTCATGTTCTTATTCTCCTCAGAACCTTCACCTGGCATAGTGAAAGGTGTTTCTTGTACTGTTCCCCAATCAGCCTCCCATCAAAGGAGCGGCCTTGCGTCGAGGTATTGCAATTCAATCAGTCGCCCCAAACGGAGTATGACAGCCGCAACTCTGACCTTCGGGCAGGGGCTAGCGGTCCCTTGTCGCAGTACGCTTTGCCAGCCGCTTTAATTCGATTTCGGACATGGTGAACCGTGAGAAGCCGCAATCCAAGCAGACTGAAACCTTCGGAGTTACTGCAATGCCGGGATGTTCAATATTGCTTAGGCCGCTGAAATGGATCATCATTTCAGCAGTAAATTCCGCGAGCTTCTCCGATTGGCATGATGCGCAACCCATAATGCCCCACCCCAACTTTATTTTCCGCGATTCTTATTCGAAGGCCTTGTATCTATGTGTGCAACTCTGAAAGGGATTTTGTGCCAGCCCACCAAAAATACATTCTTATGGGCGGTTTGGTTGTAGACTTGCCTTTACTCGCCTCGGTTGTGAGTACAGTGAGTGTGTGCCTGGATTCCATCGCCCCAAGAGCAGGTTATGCCGAGCCGCTGTCGATGGCGCAGTTAAAGCGTCTGACCGACGAGCAGCTCATGATCCATCTCCAAGAGGGACAAGGCGACGCCCTCGCGGTCCTCTTTGACCGCTACCAGAAACTGGTCCTGAGCATTGCGTTGAGAATTGTCCGCGACCCCGGTGAAGCGGAGGATGTCACCCAGACCGTCTTCCTGGATATTTATCGCGCGGTGGCACAATTCGATCCCCGCAAAGGCAATACTAAGGTGTGGTTGATGCAGTATGCGTACCATCGTGCCTTCAACCGCAGACAGCATCTTCAGGGCCGGGATTTTTATAAAAACACCGAACTCGAAGAAGGGGATATTCGGCCCGCGGAAGCTCAAGCGACCTTAGGCCTAAGTTCACCGGAAACTAAGGAGCTGGTTCGCCAAGGTATGGCCGCTCTGTCAGAGGAGCAGAAGTCTGTGATTGAAATGGCCTGCTACGAAGGCCTTTCCATGCGAGAAATTGCGGAGCGAACGGGAGATTCGTTCGTCAATGTCCGCCATCATTATTATCGCGGACTGCAGAAATTGCGCTCGTTGATATCGGGCGAGCGCGACAAGAAATCGGCTGCACAGAAAGGCAAGTGTGCCTGAGCAAAAGCAGAGAGGAACGGCTGAGCATGAGAAGTATGAAGAGCTATGTGCCCTTGCTGCCGGCGGCCTTCTGGAGGGTGCGGAGTTGGTTGATTTCCAGGCTCATCTGAAGAAATGTAGCGAATGCCTTTCTGACTACCAGGAGTTGTCGAGTCTCGTCACCCAGGAGTTGCCGCAAGCCCAGGGAACTCTCCGGCAGAAACTGGGGGAGATCACGTCTAAACCTTTGCCCGGTTCGCGGCAGCGGTTCCTTGACCGGGCTCGATCCGAAGGCGTGATCTTCTCGCGCGAAGTTGAAACTCCAGTACGATCGAGGCCTTGGTACTTGCGTCCCGTCACCGCACTGGCCCCTGTTGCAGCGCTGGTCGTGCTTGCGGTCAGCCTTAGTTTTTACCATTTCCGCGAGACGCCGGACACGGCGCGGGCGAAAGACGCTGCCGTGACACAGCATATCGCTGAGCTTCAACGGGAAAACTCCGCGCTTACCGCGAGCCTGTCCAAGTTAAATCAGTCGCTCGCCACTGACCAGCACGAGATCCAAAATCTGCGCACACAACTGGGAACCGCCGCCACAACCGCCGAGAACCTGCGACGCAATGGTGAGCAGTCGTCCAGCCACGCCGTGCAATTGCTGGACGAATCCCGCAACCAGGAGAAACTGCTGGCAGAAGCCAGAGGCGAGGCGGCTCGGAGCAGTCAGCTGCGCATCAACGACGAAGCTTCCCTGGTGGAGCAGCAGGCTCGCATCACTGAACTCTCAAATAAATTGCGGATCGCGAGTGCTACTCTCGATCAGGAACGCCAACTCGCGGTGGCGGGTAAGGATGTCCGGGAGCTTTTGGCGTCGCGCGAGTTGCATGTCATCGATGTCCGCGATACTGACCCGAACGGCAATCCCAGTAAGGCTTTTGGACGCGTGTTTCTGACCGAAGGCAAGTCGCTCACTTTTTACGCTTTCGATTTGGATGAAGACAGCGTACTAAACGCAAAGCGTGGTTTCCAAGTCTGGGCGGTTCCGGAGACAGGAAAGGACTCACCGCACAGCCTCGGCTTCCTGCATGTGGATGCCAAAGCACCAGGGCGTTGGGTGTTGAGAGTGGAGAACCCGGAACTGGTGAAGCAGATCGCTGCCGTATTTGTGACCGCTGCGCCCACAACCGGTGACAAGCAGCCGGCCAGCCAGAAAATGCTCTACGCCTACCTGGGCGAGGCCAATCATCCATAGCGAGACGACTTCTCCCTATGCGAACATCCGCTTCCAATCTTTCTTCATGCCTGTGGTGACTCGGAAACTAAAAATGCTTTTCGCGAGCCGCATTTTTGTCTACTGTCATTTCTGACAGTGATTCCCAGGAACTCCCTGCACTCGTTGCTGGCGCTTGAATCAGACCCACACACAAGGATATCCTTCTTTGCGCTGGAGCAAGGAGCGGAACTAGTTGCGTTCCGTCACGCACTAGCGGAGAGTTGTGATGAAGTGCCCCGTGCTGGTCCTGATCGTTCTTCTGACGACATTGCGGGCCCTCGCACAAACAGAAGATGCCAGGATTTCCGGAAGAGTGACGGACCTGAGCGGCGCGGTGATCGCCGGCGCCGAATCCAAGATCACCAACATCGAGACCAATGTCTCGACCAGCACCAGTACCAACGAGGATGTTTACGTCATCCCCGAGCTGCGTCCAGCCATCTACCGGCTGAGCATTCAGAAGGAAGGCTCTCGCACCGTCGTCCGGCTCAACCTGCAGTTGTACGTGCAGGATGCAGTCAACGAGAATTTTACGCTCGCCATCGGTTCCATTAAGCAACTGAAAGCGGCCCAGATGGCTCGAGGGCACTCGAGCGGGATATGAATCGCATTTGCGCGAGGTGGCAATGGACAGCGTTCATAGCAGCCATAGTAGTGTTGCTGCTAAACGCCCAGGGCGCATACGGCCAGAGCGCGTCCTTCGCAATCTTTACGGGCCGCGCACAAGATCCGCAGGGAGCGTCTGTCGCAGGCGCTACGGTTATCGCAACTAACCAGCAAACAGGTATCGTCCGAACCACGCAAACCACGTCCGACGGTCTCTATCGATTCGACGACCTGCCGCCTGGCGTTTACGACGTCGTCATCGATGCCCGATCATTCGCCAGAGTTGAAGTGAAGAACGTGGACCTGTGGATCGGCGAGCAGCGTGACATCAACTTCAATCTGTTGCCTGCAGGGGACAAGCAGTCGCTGGTTGTAACTGCGGAACTACCACTTATCGAATCTACCAAGACGGACGTTTCGACGGTGATCAACGAAAAAGACGTGGCGAATCTTCCGACCACGACGTCCTACGAAAGCGTTGGCGGCGTGTCCAACGACTTCGAAGGCTTGGCCGTTTCAGTTCCGGGGCTGAGATATGACTATACGAGTGATTCCTCTGACCTGGTCGGCCCGGGTAACATTAACGACCGCGGCATGACCATCAATGTGGACGGCGGGAATATGTGGGATGAGGCGCAGATCCTTGTCGCGCGTGACGCGCTCGGCGCATCGGTGGAAGAGGTAAAGGAATTTCAAGTGCTGACGAACAACTACAACGCGGAGTACGGCCAGGCCGGAAGCATCATCCTGAACGTCATCACGAAGTCGGGCAGCAACGACTTTCACGGCGACTTCCACGCATACTTCCGCGGGCGCAACTTGGAATCGTCGACGTACTTCTACAACCTGAGCGATCCGACCAGCCGTGCGCCCTTCTTCAAGCACGAGTATGGATTCACCGCGGGTGGGCCGTTTGTGAAGAACCGTTTGTTCTGGTTTACGAGTCTTGAGGACACCGCACAGGGTGCTCCCATGACTTCATTGCCCTTCGGAAACAGCATCACTATCAATCAGCCCGTGAACGAGTTGCTGTGGTCCGCGAAAGTTGACGCAAAACTCACCGACAAACACCTGCTGACGGTGCGTTACAACGTGCAGCGCGATACGTCGTCCAACGTTTTGCTAAATACGCCGCCGGGGAGCACCGATCCGAGCGGCTTGGTCAACACAACCATTCACGACTCTGGCTTAAACATCGGCCTGATTTCTACATTGACGGCTCACACGGTTAACGAGGCACGGTTTTTCTGGCACCGCTTCCTGTTGTCGACGCCGACCGTGAGCACGATACCTGGAGAGGCGTTCCCTAACGCGTACGTCGGGGCGGACTTCTGCTGCCCGCAGGGCGACTACCAGAACCGTTTCCAGTACATCGACAATCTGTCATGGACGCGGGGCAGCCATGCGTTTAAGTTCGGAGTTAATATCAGCCACTTCCCCACCCAGGCTTTGTATCAACAGTTTCACTACGGCGAATACTCCAACTTCGCCCCGGGCCCCTGCATCAACTCATTCTTTCCTCAGGCGGACGGCCGCTGCCCGTCGCAATTCACAATTGGACTTGGACCGGGCGCCATAAACATTGCCGACAATATCTATGGGTTCTACGCTCAAGATAGCTGGCAGTTCCGGCGCAATATTACTGTCAACTATGGATTGCGCTACGACAAGGAGGACGGAGCATTTACAGGTGGAACCGTCCCCGACCCGCAGGCGCCAGGAGGCTGCTCGCAGTCTAATGGCCTGATTCCCGCCTGCGGATCGGACAACGCCAACTGGCAGCCGCGTCTGGGCATTGCCTGGAGCCCAGATTTTGAGAATGGGATCGGACACTGGCTCTTCGGAGATCCTGGCAAATCCGTGATTCAAGCTGCGGGCGGCAGAATCACGGAAATGGTGGATCTTAACGTGACTGTTAATTCGCGGATCTTCGACGGCAACAATCTTTTCACGCAAAACATCACTGCAGGATCGATAGGTAGCGACGGGGTGACCACGGGTGAGGAGGTGCTCAATAGTTATCCAAACCGGCCGAGTGCTTCTCTATTGAACCTTTTCAAGCCGGTGGGATTCTACGGACGAGTCCGCCCCATATCGCCAACACTTAAGAATCCGCAAGTGAACATGTTCTCGCTGGTGTACCGGCGGCAACTGGGATCCTCTTTTACCTACAGCATCGGGTACCAAGGCGTATTTGCACACGATCTGCTCGGCGAAACGGATACTAACTTCCCGACGCCAATCGCGGACCCCGCCCATCCGGGATATTTCTATATGCCGGGCGTTCCCAATCCAGCCTTTGGCCCGATCCGCACGGTCTTCAGCGATCGCGAGTCGGGCTACAACGCACTTATGATCACGGCAGTAAAGCGGATGTCCCACCATGTCCAGTTCCAGGGCAGTTATGTATGGTCCCACACCCTGTCTGACGGTGAGGACTTCTTCGGCCTTTCGGAACCTGGGAATCCACTGGCGCCTCTTTCTCTGGAGAATGCTTCCGCTCAAAATGATGTCCGCAACTTGGTCAACTTTAACTTCGTCGCCGACACAAACAATCTCTTCGAGGTTCCGGTTGCTCGCACCATCCTGAACAACTGGACATTTGGCATGCTGAGCACGCTGCAATCCGGGCGACCGTTTCCGGTTTCGACCGGCGACGCCTCCTTCACAGGACTAAATTTTACCGATCTGGGCAGCGAAACCATGCAGAGACCGAACGTCTGCACGGCGGGATCGTCGGCTCCAGGTTGCGCAGGTGCGCCGATAGGCGCTCTAGTAGCTACAAACATTGGCTCGATTTCGGGCACGAACCTGGAAGTGGGCCCAGTTGGCGTGGCCAGGTGTGGTGCGGCAGGGCTGACGAACTGCGCTGCTTTGCAGACCACGTTTGCAGCGCCCGCGGGAGCCAGCACGTCTGGTCCGGTGGATAGCTTCACGGGCACGCCTGTCGACTTTCAATACATCGATGGCAATCTGGTCCGGAACGCGGGCCAGAGTCTGGCAATCTATCGCTTCGACATTTCGCTGACCAAGGCTATCAGGATTCCAAAGCGGAGCTCAGCCAGCCTGGAGCTGAAGATGGACGTCTTCAATCTGTTCAACCACCCGGGGTTCATTTTCAACAACTCTTTCGACGCTCTGAACCTCCTGCTGCTGCCGCCCCTCACGGTGAACGGCGCACCAAATCCAAACTTCAACTGTACCGCGAGCTGTCTCAACCCGTTCACTGGCCTGTACCTCGGCACCAATGGACAGCCCCTGACTTTGGCGAACTTCCAGAGAGCCACTTTCGATGAGGCGAAAAACTTCAATGGACTCGGCGGACCCGCAGGAGAAGTGACGCCGCGCATCATCCAGCTCGCGGTTCGCTTCCGTTGGTAATTTAGGGCGAGGCCTACCATTATGTTGGTCGCTATGATCTTCGCGCGAAGTTCGCAGTAGTCACCGGGTTTGAGGTGGCAATTCTGAGGAGGCAAGCCAGAGTACCGCATACTCTCAAAGTGCGGAGAGCTCGGTTATCGTTATACGGCCAATCCGTCGTATAGCGGTTGTTGTCTGGCATTGCCCTACTAGCACCGATGAGCTATTCACGAAGTTTGGGACGGAGCATAAATTGGAATTGACTAGTTTTTGGGGTGGCCGTTCGATGAGCGTCCTGTGACTCAAATGGGCTGAGACGTTTCCATTTCACGCAGGCTACGCTAGTCACCCTCGGATTGCGCTTGCGCAACGACTTGAACTGGCGGCAGATGAAATGATCATAAGAATTCAGCGACTAAACTCGAAGACTCGGGTTTAGAACTTGAAGGCAGAGGCTGCATTGGAAATGTCAACAGCCCGGGTTCTTGTGGTCGATGACTACGAGCCGTTTCGGCGATTCGTCTGTTCAACGCTGGGGAGAGCACCAGAATTGCAAATCGTGGGGGAGACCTCAGACGGTTTAGAAGCGGTTCACAAAGCCGAGGAATTACAACCGGACCTGATTGTACTCGACATCGGACTGCCAACACTGCATGGAATCGAGGCTGCGCGGCGAATTCGCAAGCTCTCCCCGAAATCCAAAATACTTTTTGTAAGCCAGGAATTGGGTGCCGATGTGGTGCAAGAAGCTCTCAACGTCGGGGCGCTGGGCTACGTCGTTAAGGCATTCGCTGGAAGCGAACTGTTACTTGCCGTGAGAGCAGTTCTTGCGGACGGGCAGTTTATCAGTAGCGCATTGTCGGGTCACCATTTCGCTGCCGCGCCAGGCGTGACAACCCTCGGCGTCTGCCCTGACCAAGCTGTCTTGTCGCTCGTGCCGAGAAGCACGGAAATCACTCGCCGCCACGAGGTTGAATTTTATTCTGATGCTGCAGCGTTCATAGTTGGATTTTCCTCTTTTGTCGAAGCCGCGCTCAAGGCGGGAAAAGCCGCGATCGTGGTCGCGACCGAGTCGCATCGCGAGGGCATTCTTCAGAAATTGCAGAAACATGGGGTGGATATTATTGCTGCAATCGAACAGAGACGCTATGTGCCTTTGGATGTCAACGACACACTCTCGACCTTCATGGAGAATGACATGCCCGATGCCGGGCTATTTCTCCGAGTGGTGGGTGATCTGATCGCAGCCGCAAGTCAGACGACCGCGGGCGACCTGTCGCGAGTTGTAATATGCGGCGAATGCGCTTCTATCTTATGGGCGCAAGGTAAGGCGGATGCGGCTATTCAGGTGGAGCAACTCTGCAGCAAGGTAACTAAGCAATACGAAATCGATGTCCTTTGCGGATTCTCCTTGAGCAGCTTTTACCGCGAGGAAGACAAGCAACTTTTTCAGAAGATTTGCAGCGAAAACTGAATCATCACCCGCGCGTCAAGGAAGACTCTTGGCCGGCTGCGCGCAGCGGATCGCTTCCAGACTTTAAAGCACCGGCCACTCACTCGAATTACCAGTAATATCTCAAGTGAGCGCGACGATTACTGTCCCAGCATTCGTCGCTATCGAAATCGCAGGTCGGATACAGTTTGCCCCAGCCCACAGCGGACACAATGCGCTCTGCGGGAATGCCCAAGCTGATTAGGTCTTGCCTCGCTATGTCGGCGCGTTTCTGAGCCAGCACAAGGTTGTAGACGATGTCGCCCCGGGTGTCGGTGTAGCCGTCGATCCGGATGCGAATGTCGGGGTGCGCGATAAGATACGCGACATTCGCTTCCAGCGTCGCCTTATTGGTGGGGTCCTCATACTGGTCGAAGGCAAACAAGATGTCCTTAATATTGTTCCGGAAGTCTACCGCCGCAGGCGAGGCCGGCGGCCAAGGTCCCTGCGCCGCTGCTGGGCGTGCAAAAGTTAAGCAGACGAAAACAACCATGCAAGAAATCAACGATCTTATTGTGCGCGCTTCGCGATAGTGGGTCATGATGCGCTCTCCTGTTGCAACGGTCACTCCCTATAGACAGTAGCCAGATAAGCGCAACGCGAGAACTGGCAGAAGTATCAGTCGCCCTGACCTGGCGAAGCCATGAGTGCATACGCGGCATTCCGCAAAAAGCGGTCCCACTCAGCGCAACAGCCATTCCGCTGTAAGAATTGACAGGTTCCCAAACACCGGTATCGGGATTAAGTAAGGTTGGTGCTGAGCGTTTCTGAGGAGGAGCGCTCAACTAACGCCCCATGACTCTCTGAGTTCTAGGGCGTTTTGTTTTACTGTGGGAAATAGATGTATTTCGACAAATCCTCCTCAAGGGACACTTTCCGGGGCGAAGAGCGGAGTCGTGACTTGAGCCACGTAGCAGTCCTCGTGAAGGGCTTCGCCGCGTTCGTCCGCAATAGTGCTGGAATCGATAAGGCTCAAGGGTTCGCGACAGATGTTGCAGATAAATCTGAACATTCCTTCACGGTATTCCTAACTACGAATTGATTCTGAGCAGAATTGACCAAGGGCGAAGGCTGCTCCGGACGGAGTATCATATGTGGCCATGGCAAAACCATTCGTTACGCCAACTAGAGCCCGGAAGCGCGGAAATCCGAACTGGGGAAAGCCCATGGAACCGACCCCCGCTATTCCCACTTCGTTCGATGAGCAGGTCCAGAAGCTCGGATTGAATGAGCAGACTTGTATGACCTCGGAGAAGCTAAGGCAATGGTGTCAGAGCAAGAAAGACCGGTGCTACATCCCGGAATGGTTGCTGAAGAAGTGGCGAATGTCCGTGGACCCGAATGTCAGCGGCTGAGAAACGAAGTGATCGCGTCGTGCTGCAAGGTGAAGCCGCCGGGCTGAGCAACAATCAGAACAAAAACATTAAGCCTTGAATCGCTTCCGCTCTGAACGATCTCCGTCGGCCTTTACCGTTTGTACGTGCTTTCTTATCAGGGTTCTTTTCTATAAACCATCCATCAATCGCGCATCTTCCGCGATCAGCTCTGGGCTTCTTTGTATTCCGCCACTTTGGATTCCAAGTAGCCTCCGCATTTAACTCGGCGAAGTTTTCCATGACTTCCTCCGCGGCTGGCAAGGCTGGCTGATTGTAAGAAATAATAGGCGGCAGCCAAGGCGGAAAGCTTGTTCAAAACTGAACAGTTTTTTGGGGATCTGTCAAAGGCTCCGGCTTCGTTCCACAGCCTCGGCGGCGGAGAGTTTCCGATCTCGGTGTGGCTCGGTGCGCAGGGCACCCGTATGCAGTTCACAAGCTTCCTCGGTCGCCGCACCACAAGTAGGACAAGGCACGGATAATATCTGTTTCAGGGTGAGTTCCTTAGTTTTCACCACCATATAATGCAATGTTCCACAGCTCGAAAAATGTTCAATATTGCTCGTTTTTAATGCATTCCCGAGGCGGCAGCTTTCATTTTGAGTCCACCAAAGCCTTTTACCAATACTGAGCAAAATTGAACATCTTTGTTGACACCATTCTGACAAGATTTTCACGAGTGTAGCCGTACGCGAGGAGAAAGCCCTTAATGGCACCAACCCTGCCAGCCAAGAAAAAGAACAACTTCGACCCAAGGAAATTCCTTGCCACGATTGGCGAGGGTCGGAAAGTCGAGACCGTTCCCAAGAGAAAAACAATCTTCGCGCAGGGGGACGCGGCTGACGCAGTCTTCTACATCCAGGAAGGCAAGGTTAGACTCACTGTCGTATCGAAGATTGGCAAGGAAGCAATCCTGGGCATATTGAGCGAGGGAGATTTTTTCGGCGAAGGTGGCTTGGCTGGGCAGCCTTTACGCATGGGGTCTGCAACCGCAATGACGGATTGCGAACTTCTGCACATTGACAAGAAGGCAATGATGCTGGCCCTTCACCGGGAACATACGTTCTCCGATCTGTTCGTTGCGTATCTGCTGGCACGGAACATCCGATACGAAGAGGATTTAGTTGACCAACTCTTCAA
>Ga0182024_10004511_pt1 | contig 31971 bp, 30 predicted proteins | sample P32metaG_FD_120480 | JGI IMG/M metagenome (GOLD analysis project Ga0182024, IMG submission 120480) | Permafrost microbial communities from Stordalen Mire, Sweden - P3-2 metaG (Illumina Assembly) | ecosystem: Environmental > Terrestrial > Soil > Wetlands > Permafrost | place: Sweden: Stordalen...
AAATGTATTGGGGCCGAAATGAACAAATAAATAAAAGTTGGCATGCTGCCAATTTAGTTGTCTTGCTGTGGGCAATGGGCCGCTCCCTGTATCCGATTGGGAGTAACCAGCTATAATCAAATTCAGTATGGAGACTATAATCAGGAGGATCCTTTTCATGAATGACTGATTTTCGTTGACGGTTGACAGTTGACGGTTGACCGATTTCAGGTGCAAATTCGCACATAAAGTCCGTCAACCGTCAACTGTCAACTTTCAACTGTCAACCGTCAACCATTCTTCTCATTATCAAATTATCTTAGCCTACTTTTGCAGCTATGTCTTTTTTCACTGATAAAATAGTAATAGTAACGGGTGGAAGTGACGGCATTGGCCGGGCCCTGATCGATGGTTTGATCGGTGCCGGTGCGAAAGTGGCCACCTGCGGAAGGCAATATGATAAATTATATGCCTTGCAGATGGAATACTCCCAGGTAATGCTGCATACGATGGTTTGTGATGTAAGCCACGAAGAGGAATGCAAACGTTTTATTAAGTCAACCGTAGATACATTCGGTACAATTGACATACTTATCAACAACGCCGGTATCAGCATGCGCTCTCTATTTGATGAAGCCGATACCAACGTGATCCGTCAAATGATGGACGTGAATTTTATGGGGGCTGTCTATTGTACCAAATTCGCTCTGCCCTACATCGTTAAGCAGAAAGGTACGGTGGTGGGGGTCTCATCCACTGCCGGATACCAGGGACTTCCAGGCAGAAGCGGTTATTCAGCATCCAAATTTGCCCTGCAGGGCTGGCTTGAGGCGCTGCGCATCGAGCTCATGGATTCAGGCGTTCATGTAATGTGGGTTTCTCCGGGTTTTACAACATCTAATATTCGCAATACAGCACTGAATGGACGGGGTGTGGGACAGGGAGAAAGCCCGCTCGACGAATCCAAGCTCATGAGTGCTGAAACCTGTGCACGTTATATTTTGAGCGCCATCGAAAAAAGAAAAAGAGTATTGGTTCTTACCTTTACCGGAAAGCTGACGGTTTTTATGAATAGATTTTTTCCTTCCCTCGCTGACAAGCTGGTGCACCGGTATTATTTCAAGAATGGAGAACTGATCAAATAGACCACTTAAAACCGAACCGATTACTGATGGCGATCATTACTCTTACTTCTGACTTCGGATTGCAGGATTACATAGCAGGCGCGGTCAAGGGTCAGCTTCTACAAATAGATCCGGATTTCAAAATTCACGATATATCCCATCAGGTCGCTCCCTTCAATTACCCACAGGCAGCTTATATCTGCCGCAATGCCATTTTACAATTTCCTGCGGGTACTTATCATATCATCCTCGTAAATCTTTTTGAACAAAGGCCGGAACACCTTCTGCTGTCCAGGTTCAGCGGGCAGTTCATTTTTTGCGCCGATAATGGGCTGATCAATATGATTGCGCCGCCCAAACCTGAAATGGTCATAGGCATACCGCTGGATCCGCTCGCGATTAAGAACACACTCTACTGCACCCGCGTGATTGGCAAAACCATCTGTGACCTTGAACTGGGCCGCATACCGGAAACATTGGGTAATCCCCGTGTTGCCTATATTGAGAAAAATGAACTGAGACCGGTGCTTGCCGACAGTTATATGGAAGGTCAGATCATATTTATCGACAATTTCGAGAATGTGATCGTGAATATTACCCGGGATGAATTTGAGGAACAACGCAAGGGCCGCGGTTTCCGGATCGTATTCAAGAGAAACGAGAGCATAGAAAGAATCAGTGAAACCTATGCGGACGTGCCACTGGGGGAAAAACTCGCGCTATTCAATTCAGCCAACTATCTCGAAGTAGCCATACATAAAGGCAATGCCGCCGGATTATTCGGCCTCCAGGATTTTACAGATCAGTCACTTCAGCATTATTTGTTTTACCAGACAGTGAGGATATACTTTGAGTAATTTGAAAATTTTCAAATTTTCAAATTCTCTAATTATCCTGTTAAAGCCTGAAGGAGAAGCGCTCATCTGTTAACTTCCCCCTATATTTGTCAATCCTAAAAATCAATGGAATATGAATTATAAGAAGGTGAATGACATCTCTGGCTGGGTTATTTGTCTTTTTGCCTGCGCTGTGTATGTTTTGACCATGGAAGCAAGTGGCAGTTTCTGGGACTGCGGCGAATTTGTTTCCAGCGCCTACAAGTTGCAAATTCCACACCCCCCGGGAGCTCCCCTTTTCGTAATGATGGGCCGCTTTTTTATCATTCTATTTGGTGATAATCCGATGACAGCCGCCAGGGCCGTGAATTTTATGAGCGCAATTCTGAGCGGTTTCACTATACTTTTTCTGTTTTGGTCCATAACCCATTTTGCCCGTAAAATCATTCAAAAGGCAAATACGGCGCTTACTTCAGGCCAGATATTTACCATCGTAACTGCCGGAGCCGTGGGTGCACTGGCTTATACTTTTTGTGACTCCTTCTGGTACAGTGCAGTAGAAGGCGAAGTATATGGTTCTTCTTCATTTTTTACCGCCCTGGTTTTCTGGGCCATCGTGAAATGGGAAGATGTCGCTGATCAGCCCAAGGCTGACCGCTGGCTCATCTTTATTTTTTATATGATGGGGCTTTCCATCGGCGTGCACTTACTGAATCTGCTTACCATTCCGGCCATTGTTATGGTATACTATTATAAAAGATATAAATCAACTCCCTGGGGCACGGTACTGGCATTCATCATTGGTTGTACCATCACCGGCCTGGTCCAGAAATTCGTTATTCAATACACGATCAAAGGAGCTGCCTGGTTCGATATCCATTTTGTAAATGATCTGAACCTGCCATTCTTCAGCGGTTTCGGCTTTTTCTTTATCCTGCTGAGCGCCGTTTTAGTTTTTGCGCTTCGATATGCGGTTAGGAAAAAATATTATCTTCTGAAGGTCGCAATCTGGTCCATCGCCTTCATGCTGATCGGCTATTCTACCTATTTCACCACCATGATCCGTTCCAACGCAGATCCTGCTGTGGATATGTTCAACGTGGACAATCCCGTGAGCCTGGTCGGCTATCTCAGCCGTGATCAGTACGGTGACTGGCCCATTGTATACGGTCCGGATTATACCTATCGTGCTCCTCAAATTACAAGCGGCGATCTCTACGTGAAGGGAAAAACCAAATACGAAATAGCCGGAAAGATCAGGGGCCAGGATTTCAATTCGGGCCCAAGCGACGAAGAAATTGCCAGCGAACAAAGGCAGCACCCGGGCTGGGACGTGGACAAATTAAAACCACATTTCTTTCCAAGGATGTGGGATAATCAAACGGACCGCGCACAAGTGGAGGTATATAAGGAATTTGGTGGCGTTTCCGACGATGACATGCCTACCATGGCCAATAATATCAAGTACTTTATTGCTTACCAGACCTACTGGATGTATCTGCGTTATTTTTTCTGGAGTTTCACCGGAAAACAAAATGACCTGCAGGGATTTGGAAATGTACGGGATGGAAATGCCATTACAGGCATTCCATTCATTGATAATTTACTATATGGTGATCAAAGCAAACTTCCGGATAGCATTCATACAAAGAATAAATCCTATAATCGCCTGTTTGCGCTGCCATTCATACTGGGAATGATCGGCCTGGCATTTCAATACACAAGAAACAGAAAAGACTTTCTCATCAATTTCCTGCTTTTCTTCTTTACTGGAATGGCTGTTGTGATTTATCTTAATCAGGCCGGACAGCAACCCCGCGAGCGGGATTATGCTTATGTAGGTTCCTGTTATGCGTTTGCAATCTGGATTGGTCTGGGTGTAATCTGGGTCAAGGAAAAGTTTGACCGTTTCCTTAAAGATCCCATGGCAAATTATGCCACTGCGGCTATCTGTATACTGGCTGTGCCGGTTATTATGGGATTCCAGGAATGGAATGATCACGACAGGAGTAAGAAAACACTGGCCCGGGACCTGGCTAAGGATTATCTGGAAAGCTGTCCGCCCAATGCTATCTTGTTTTCATTTGGCGACAATGATACCTATCCCTTGTGGTATGCGCAGGAAGTGGAAGGCATCCGCACGGATGTTCGGGTAGTGGTAAACAGCCTTCTCGGGACCGATTGGTATATGAATGAACTGAGGTATAAGATAAACAATAGTGCGCCTTTTGATATTATCTACACGCCGGAACAGATCCAGGGAAATAAGCGCGACGCGATTTATTACACACCCCTTCCGGGATTCGATCAGAAAAAATACTATGATCTGAATTATATATTGAAGGATGTGATTGGCAGTGACGATCCAAAATATACGAATACGGACCAACAGGATGGTGAAGTACTTAACCTTTTCCCTGTTAGAAAATTCAGCGTTCCGGTAGACTCGAACACCGTACTAGCCAACGGCACTGTTCACCAGGGTGACAGCATATTAAACGAACTGCATATTGATGTCCCTAACCGCAGCTATTTATTGAAGAACGACCTTGCCATTTACGCGGTTATTGCTGCTAATCACTGGAAACGTCCAATATGCTTTACTTCAACCCAGGAACTAACCGATCTGGGTATTTCAAAATACGTCAGACTCAGAGGTCTTTCTTATCAATTGGTTCCTTTGGATAAGGGTGGTGTGGACAATGATGCGGCTTATAAGACCATCATGGAAAAATTTGCATACGGGAATGCAGACAAGGAAGAAGTTTATTACGATGAAGAAAACCGGCGCCATCTGAACAGTATCCGCATGGCACACGCTCAGGTTGCTTTCAGCCTGATCGATGCAGGTTTGAAAGATTCTGCCCGGAATATCCTGGAGAATTTTGATAAGCACGTCAGGGAATCGAATTTCCCATATGGAATGACCTCAAACCGGGGTAACCAGCAGGATGCTATATCCACCGATTTTCTGCAGGCCTGTTACCTTTCGGGTGACAATACCCTGGCTAAAAAAGTGGAAGCATCCGTAAAAAAAGACCTTCAGCAGCAGATGCGCTATTATAAATCCCTGGGCGACGAAATGAGTGATGACCAACTGGCTTCAAATGCCTACATGATCCTGCAGGGAAAAGGGGGAAACCTCTCCAACAAACAGCAGGATTTTGCTCAGGATATCTTTACCACCTACCGTTTGCTTATGCAGATTGATGAAATGGACAAGCAGTATAACAAACAACCTGCGGTTCAAAATAACAATCTTAAATAAGCTGACGGAGTTCCGGACCTTCGTCTGAAACGCGTTCCGGCGAATTTAGTCAGGCGCGATCCTTTTCGGGGATCGTTTGTTATATCTGTAATAAATCAGGCTTAGAGGAGGAATTCCTCCCCGTGGAGGGATTTAAGCTTAAACTATTTATTTAATTTTATTGCATTAACTTGAAACAATGATTGGTTTTCATTTCACAAAGTATGATCCGTCGAGGGAGGGAAAATCGAAATTTGACCAACTTCTTGATATTTTCATGCAACTGCTTACCTATACCAGCGGAGACGTGGGCGAAGCATTGCAGTGGATGAATCAACTGGACAAGGAATATGATCTCACCGACGGGGAATATGGTATGGGTGATTTTATTGATGAGCTGCGGGATAAGGGATATATCGACGAGAATAAACAAACGGGGTCGTTTAAAATCAGTTCCAAAACGGAGCAGGGAATCCGGAAACGATCGCTTGAAGAGATCTTCGGCAAGCTGAAGAAAACAAAAACGGGGGATCATAATACGTTCAAGCCAGGAACAGGAGATGAAATAAATCCTGAAACAAGACCTTTTCAATTTGGAGACCAGCTGGAGCAGATTGATTTTACGGAATCCATCCGTAACGCACAGATCAACCATGGCATTGAATCATTCAACATGCAGGAAGATGATTTAAAGATCCGGGAAACGGATTATAAAAGTCAGACCTCCACTGCTTTGATGATTGATATCTCGCATTCCATGATACTGTACGGAGAGGACCGTATTACGCCGGCGAAAAAAGTGGCCATGGCTCTCAGTGAACTCATCACCACGAAATACCCGAAGGATACGCTTGATATTGTTGTCTTCGGAAACGACGCATGGCCTGTTGAAATCAAAGATCTGCCCTATTTGCAGGTAGGCCCCTATCATACCAATACCGTTGCCGGCCTGGAGCTGGCCATGGATATTTTAAGGAGAAGAAGAAATCCGAATAAACAGATCTTCATGATCACGGATGGGAAGCCCACTTGCCTGAAATCAGGAAAGCGATATTATAAAAACAGTTTCGGGCTTGACCGGAGAATCACCGCCCGCTGCCTCAACCTTGCTGCCCAATGTAAAAAGATCAAGATTCCGATCACCACCTTTATGATCGCCAGCGATCCCTATTTACAGCGGTTCGTGAATGAATTCACCGAAACGAATAATGGTAAGGCATTCTTTGCTTCGCTGGATCACCTCGGCGCTTTCATCTTTCGGGATTTTGAAAATGGAAAAAGAAAGACCGTTTTCTGAAAGCTGGATTCCGGCCCAGGTCATCGTTTAAATAAACCTCGCTTTGCGGTGTTCGCTTCACATAATTTAGAAAACATGGATATCAGGAAAATAAAAACGTTTGGAGAATTGAAAAAGTCGGGCTACATCCGCAAAAAAGTGAAAGAAGAAATCCGGGAAAACCTTTTGAAAAAACTGGCACTCAAAGAAAACAGCTTTCCCGGGATTGTTGGATATGAGGATTCAGTGATTCCCGATACCGAAAGGGCTTTACTTTCAAGGCACAATATTTTATTTCTCGGATTGCGGGGACAGGCTAAAACAAGAATGGCAAGGCAGATGATCAACCTGCTCGACGAATTCGTTCCTTTTATTACCGGCAGCGAGATCAACGACGATCCCTTTGCGCCCATATCCAAATTTGCCCGCGAACTGCTCAAAGAGAAAAAAGATGAAACGCCCATTTCCTGGTTACCCCGCAACGACCGTTACAGCGAAAAGCTGGCCACCCCTGATGTGAGTGTTGCCGACCTGATCGGCGATATTGATCCCATCAAGGCCGCAAATATGCGGCTTAATTTCGCCGATGAAGAAGTGATTCATTTTGGCATTATTCCGAAAAGCAACAGGGGCATTTTTGTCATCAACGAACTGCCCGACCTTCAGGCACGCATCCAGGTTTCACTTTTTAATATCCTGGAAGAAGGTGATATTCAAATCCGCGGTTTCAAGCTGAGAATGCCATTGGATATATTATTTGTATTTACTGCGAACCCGGAAGATTATACAAACCGCGGTTCCATCGTCACCCCTTTGAAAGACCGTATCGAAAGTCAGATCCTGACACATTATCCCAAAACCATTGAACATGCGCTTGCCATTACGGAACAGGAAGCCGATATTACCGGGGATCAGCAGGTGCGCGTGAAAATCAGTGATCTTGTAAAACGGCTCATCGAACAGGTCGCTTTTGAAGCGCGCGGAAGTGAATTCGTGGATAAGAAAAGCGGTGTCTCGGCCCGGCTTACCATTGCAGCATATGAAAACGCAATTAGCGCTGCGGAAAGAAGGGCCCTTCTCAACAATGAAAAGGAAACCCAGGTGTGGATGAGCGATCTTGTGGGTATAATTCCTTCTATAACAGGAAAAATTGAACTGGTTTATGAGGGAGAACAGGAAGGGCCTTACCAGGTGGCATTTAATTTATTGGAAAAGGCATTCCGCACCCAGTTTATCAATTATTTTCCTAATCCCGAACTATTCAAGAAAAGAAAAACAGGTGAGGAAAATCCATACAAGCCTGTTACAGCCTGGTTCGACAAAGGAAATCACCTGGATATTTTCTTTAATTCCAAAGATCAGGACAAGATCCAGGTGCTCTATAAAGTGGATGGCCTGCATGCTTTCGTAAAGAAGCATTTCCGTCACGCAAATGAAAGGGAGATGGCCCTGCTTATGGAGTTTGTATTGCACGGCCTTTCAGCATACTCCATGATCAGCAAAAAAGTTGTAGAAGGAAAAATAGAATTCAAGGATCTGATTGGATCCATGATGAATTTGAGCCCGGAGAATTATGGTTCGGAAGAGGAGGATTTTGGTTGATGGTTGACGGTTGATAGTTGACAGTTGACGGTTGACGGACTTTATCCGCAAAAGCGTAATTAGTATTTAAGCAATCCGTTTTGTAAGATCAAAATTCGATTTCGTATTTACACTTCTTTGAACTTCCGTCAACCATCAACTGTCAACCGTCAACCAATTCTCACCACACATTTACCTCCCTCTCCAATCCTACAGCAAATCTCTTCTTTACGGAAGCAGCCACCTCCTCGCCCAAATCAAAGATCTCCTTACCGGTGGCGTGACCGTAATTCACGAGTACGAGGGCCTGCCGCTGATGTACGCCCGCATCTCCTTTACGGTATCCTTTCCATCCGCACTTCTCGATGAGCCATCCTGCGGCGAGCTTCACAGATCCTTCTTCATGAGGATAAGCCGGCATGTCAGGGTAATCTTTTGAAAGAGATTGAAACCGCGCCTGATCCACGACTGGATTCTTATAGAAACTCCCTGCATTGCCTATTTCTGCCGGATCCGGAAGCTTTGATTGCCGGATATTGATCACGGCTTGTGAAACCGACCTGATGGAAGGTGTGCAAACGTCCATCTGCCCGAGCTCTTCACGGATGGCTCCATACGATGTGTTCAGCACTGCCGTTTTGTTCAGGATGAATGTAACGTTCAAAATAATATAACGGTTTTTTTCTCCCGATTTAAAAAAGCTGTCCCTGTATCCGAATGCACAATCATTCAATCCGAATGTATAAATCTTTTTGTTTTTCCTGTCGTACGCTTCCAGTTCATAAAACACATCCTTCAGCTCAACACCGTAGGCGCCGATATTCTGAATAGGTGCGGCTCCTACACTTCCCGGAATGAGCGAAAGATTTTCCAGGCCTGCCCAATTCCTGCCAATGGCGTATCGTACAAATGAGTGCCAGTTCTCCCCTGCTCCGGCACGTACAAAAATATGGGAGTCATTTTCCTTAACCATCGTGATGCCGCGAATATCCATTTTCAACACCAATCCTTTTACATCCCCGGTAAATAAAATATTACTTCCCCCGCCCAATACCAACTGGCTCTTGCCGTCATCCTTCTGTAAAATGCTGCCTAACTGATCCGCATCTGCAATAGAAACAAAATGCTTAGCCCTGGCTTCGATATGAAAGCTATTGTAAGGAAGCAATGATATATTCTCTTCAATAAGCATGGCCTGCCAGTTTTAGATTGACTATGCCGGATCAATGTCGGGAACTACGGTGACGGACCTGAATTTTTTATTGTTCTGCAAAATGGCCCGCTGCTGATGAATAACCTGCTTGGCAAATGCAATTGTACTACCATTCTTCGGAAGTTTGAGCATAAGTTCCATGATATACTGGTTGCGGATGCGGTTTACAACGGGCTCTGCGGGTCCCGTGACATACCCTTCAAATTCCTTTTTCAAATAAAGAGCAAACAAGGCTGCCGCATCATGGACGATTTCTTTAATCTTATGCCGGAAAATGATCTGAATAACGCGGGAAAATGGAGGATAGAAAAAATTTTCCCTCGCAATGATCTCGTGCGCATAGAATAAATTATAGTCATGCCTCATCACATACTGCAATACCGGATGTTTGGTATTTGCCACCTGAATCAGCACTTTGCCTCTCCCGTCTTTCCTTCCAGCTCTTCCACTCACCTGCTCCATCAACTGAAAGGCACGCTCATTCACACGAAATTCCGAAAAGTTCAGCAAACTGTCTGCGTCCAGTATTCCTACCAGATCGACGCGGTCAAAATCGAGCCCCTTTACAACCATCTGCGTGCCCACAAGGATATCCACCCTCTGCTGTTCAAAAGATTTAATGAGCTGGTCGTGGGCGGATTTGCCCCGAACACTGTCTATGTCCATCCTCGCCACGCGGGCATGGGGAAATAATATTTCCAGTTCTTCCTCGATCTTTTCTGTACCGAAATTCCGCTGGATAAACTGCTGGCTGCCACAGGCGGGGCAGGTATCTACCGGAGGATAACTCGTGCCGCAATAATGGCATTGGAGCTTGTTCGTAAGCTTGTGATAGGTAAGCGAAACATCGCAGTTTTTACACTGGGGGATCCAACCGCATACTTTGCAAATCTGGTAAGGGGAATATCCCCGACGGTTTCTGAAAAGGATGACCTGGTTCCTGTTATCCAGTGAATGTTGGATAGCTTCCTTCAAGGCAGTCGTGATAATTATTTTTGATCCGTCTTTTTGCAAATAGTTTTTTGTATCAATCAGGCTGATCACTGGAAGGTCCACCTGGCCATATCTCTCGGCCAGCGTTGCAAGCCCGTATTTACCCTTTTCCGCATTGTAATAACTCTCCAAAGAAGGCGTTGCACTCCCCAACAACAGCTTCGCATTAAATAAAGAGGCATAGTAAATGGCCGCATCACGTGCATGGTAGCGGGGCGCCGGATCCTGCTGCTTGTATGACGCATCATGTTCTTCATCTACAATGATAAATCCCAGATTGATGAATGGCAGGAACAAAGAGGATCTCGCTCCCAGGAGGATCTTAATATCCCCGCTGCGTACCTTATTCCAGATCTCAAAACGTTCATTGTGATTGAACCTGCTGTGATAAATGCCCAGGTATCCGCCGAAGTGCTGTTGCAGTTTTCTTACAATCTGGGAAGTCAATGCGATTTCAGGTACGAGGTATAAAACCTGTTTTCCTTCCAGCAGAAATTTTTCGATCAGCCGGATATAGATCTGCGTCTTGCCGCTTGAGGTGATCCCGTGCAGGAGGCTGACCGTTTTTGTTTCGAAATGTCCGATGATGGCTGACAATACCCGTTGCTGTTCAGAAGAAAGATTGAAATCTATCTGTATGTTTTTCGGAAGCGGAGGAAGCCGGCCAACAACGCGTTCTTCTGCAATCAGGATGTTTTTTGCTATCAGTCCTTTGAGTTGCGCGTCAGAAGCGCCAGATTTTTTCAATAGGGCATGTCGTGAAACTTCAGGTTCTGTTTTCTGCAGGTGAAGATAACTCAGCAAAAGTTCCACCTGCTTTTCCGCACGTTGCAATTTTTTATCTTCATTTAATAAGATCTCCAGTTTTTCCTCGGTGGAATAATCGCAGTGGAGATGCAAATAAGTCTCTTTCCTTGGCTTATATGATTCTTTCAGGGCCTCCCAAACAAAGCAAACTGATTTATCAATCAGTCTTTTTACAACCGGATAAACAGCATGGCTGCGAAGGATCTCCTGGACGGCGGAAAGTTTCAATTCTTTTTTAATGAGCAGGGCTTCCGCTACGATGTATTCTTCATTATCCAATGCGGAAAAATCATCCCCGTAACTTTCCTGATATACGAGCACGCTTTCACTGCTCAGCTTGAAATGAGCCGGCAGCGAAGCGGCCATCACTTCTCCCTCCGAACAGAGGTAATAAGAAGCAATCCATTCCCACAGGCTAAGTTGTTGCGGATACAGCAGGGGCTCCGTGTCCAGCACAGCACCTATTGGTTTTGGATCGAATGCCTCAGGTTTTTCATTTACAAAACGTTTAATGATTCCAGCATACTTCTTATTCCTAAGCATGACCTCTACCCTGCAACCAGGGAGCAAACCGGAAAGCAAATCCTCCGGAATAAACCAGGTATAGTTCTTGGGAAGCGCGAGTGGTATGATAATTTCTGCGTACAATCAGCTGATGATTCTTGATATAAACAAAGGAACCTGCCGGAAGTTCAGCTTCACGGGCTTTTGATCCAGGAAGCCTTATAATCCCTTAGCTTTCGGTCCATCTCCTGATAAACTTTCCCTTTAAAAACATTTAATTCCTTTAAGGTATAAGGTTCCGGACTGATTTCATCCAGGAAAATAACCCGGGACCTTCCCGGTTTTAAACTGAAAATTGACCGGTAATTCATCAGGTCATAATTATCCAGGAAAAGCATCGGTTTGATGGGCGTCTGTGTCTGGATTGAAATCCGGAAGGCGCCGTCATAAAATGACTTTAGCGGTTCTTCCGTTTCATTAAATGTGCCTTCAGGGAAAATAAATACTGAAACATGATGGCCAAGCAGTTTTTTCAATGCCCGGACGCTCTGTGCCCTTTGTGTTGTGTTCCCGCGGTCCACCATAACCGCTCCCCTGTTATAGATATAACCAAAGACCGGGATTTTTTTCAGATCCGCTTTTGCAAGCACCCGGAATGGCTGTTTGCGGATGGCTTTGAATATGCAGGGAATGTCCAGGTAAGAAGTATGATTGCTGACGAATACATAGGTCTTTCCCGGGTCATAGTCGGACTCAAAAGTATTTTGATGACGGATACCCAGCAGGAAATACCAGATGTCTGCCCATATTTTAGCAAGACTGCAGATAAAATTGCCCCCTGCGATTCTTCCAAATAAAGAAGAAACGATCACGAACGGAAAAGCAATCAATGTGAAAAAGACAAACCAGATAAGCGCGTAAAAAAAGTAGATCTTCCGGATATGACCGCTGAATCGCATGGATCATAAAGATACAGCGCAATTATTTCTTTGTACGGCCGTATCTTTGCGGCCTTATGACCAAGGCAAGAACCGTGGCTTTTCATACCCTGGGATGCAAGCTGAATTTTTCAGAAGCCTCGTCCATGTCGCGACTCATGCAAGAGGCAGGATTTGAGAAAAAATCATTTGATTCCACCGCCGATGTGTATGTAATCAACACCTGTTCGGTAACAGAAAACGCTGACAAGGAATGCCGCTACCTGGTAAGGCAGATCCAACGAAAATCCCCGGATAGTTTTGTGGTGATCACCGGCTGCTATGCCCAGCTAAAACCCAGGGAAATCGCAGCCATTCCCGGCGTTGACCTGGTGTTGGGAGCCGCAGAAAAATTTAATATTGCTGCTCATATCACCCAACTTGTAAAAGGCGATCCGTCCAGGATCTGCAGTTGCGATATTGAAGATGTGCAAGAATTCCACGATGCTTTCTCTTATGATGACCGTACAAGGGCTTTTCTGAAAGTGCAGGACGGTTGTGATTTTATCTGTTCTTTCTGTACCATTCCGATGGCCCGGGGCAAAAGCCGGAGTGACAGTATTTCCCATGTGATTCAGAATGTGCGCACACTGGCATCCAAAGGAATTCAGGAAACCGTGCTAACGGGCGTGAACCTGGGAGATTTCGGAATTGGCGGAGCTCCCGTCATTCCTATCAAAAAAAGATCAGCGGACTTCTTCGGGCTTATGCAGGCGCTTGACAGGATGACCGAAATGCCCAGGTTCCGGATATCTTCCATCGAGCCCAACCTGCTTACCAACGATATCATTGAACTTGTAGCTAACAGCGACCGGTTCATGCCGCATTTTCATATTCCTTTGCAGAGCGGAAGTAATAAAATACTTGGCATGATGCGCCGGAGATATCAACGTGAACTTTATGCCGACCGCGTTTCGCGAATTAAGACGCTCATGCCCCATGCAGCTATTGGAGCCGACGTGATCGTTGGATTTCCGGGGGAATCTGCATCAGATTTCCAGGAAACTATTGATTTTTTGCATGCCATGGATGTTTCTTACCTGCATGTGTTTACCTATTCCGAGCGCGACAATACAGCGGCCCTGGAAATTAAACCTGTGGTGCCCGTTTCTGTCCGCAATGAACGCAATAAAATATTGCGTAATCTTTCTTTTGAAAAATTACAATACTTCAGCAGTCAGCATATGGGTCAAACCCGGAAAGTATTGTTCGAGCGAAGCAGTACCAGGGGCATGATGGAAGGATTTACTGACAACTACATAAAAGTCCAGGCATCTTACCGCGCGGATTGGGCGAACAGGATTGTGGATTGGTGTTTATGAACCCGATAACCCACTAGATATAGCAAACTTATGCGGGGCATGAAGCATATTTTCATATTCATTTGCGTCACGATTATTTCACCGGTTTATGGACAGCATGTTCTCAATATAAAGGATCTGGGTGCCAAAGCTGATGGGCAGCATGACGATTATTTGGTTATTCAAAAAACTATTGATGGCGCTATACAAAATCCTTCACTCGGTACATCAATTTACTTTCCTGTCGGCCAATACAGAATAACCCACCCCCTTCTCCTGCAATATGTGGTGAATGGCCGTTGGCAATTTTTCACCATAAAATTATTTGGTGACGCACCAGCCAAGTCGGCTTCCAGTGCTTATTTATCATCCATCATCTGCGATTTTACAGATGGGTTCGCAATAGGTATTCAACTTGGGCGCGGCGTTCAGATCGAAAATCTCAATTTTCTTGGCAGGTATACTTTCCCACTTTCCATGACGAATAAGAATATAGGAACAACGCTTTATTCCGAATGGAATAACGGATCAGTTCATGATACCCGCTATGCGCCTTATTCAGGGATAGCCATTGATCCGTTTTGTGATTCAAATGAACTGAAAGCTGCCGACGGATACAGCTTTTTACGGAACGAATATCTTCCCGGTACAGGCCGGGGCGGAACAAGCGGTGTTGAAATAAGACAATGTGCCATACATCAATTTGCCGTAGGCATCGCAATGACTCCAAATCCCCTCACTGCAAATGACGAAATGATAAATATCATTGATTGTGATGTTGAAGATGTTAAAGTGGCAATAGCTATCGGCCAGGATCAAAGTAAAGAAATACATATTGACCGCTTCAAATGCTGGGGAAGCGCGCATACGATCCTGGATGGGCTGCATTATGGCAGAGGAACAGGAGGCGGTAGCGTGATGATCAATGGAATGAATATAGCGGGAAATGTCAACCAGCTTTTTGAATTGGTGGCAGACAGATTTCCACTGAGTGCCAAAGATATTTATTCAGAAAGTCTTTTCAGAATAGGGTTGGTGGGCAGCGCCGCCGGGGCCAATTTTATTAATTTTCAGATAGATTTTCTGACTGGCAAAGAGATGCCGGCTCCGGATTATATATTTGCAGGTGGGCCGGCCACATTCACAGGAGGAATGCTCCGTTATTACGATGGCAACAGTACCCACCGCATGAATTTTAGTTTGATGCATGTCGTATTCCGGGACATGACCCTGAGTACGGCTCCGATCATCACCAATTTGTATGGAAAAGGATTGAGTAGCTATCCCGGCCCTTCATTTGAAAATGTACACATCTATTATGGGCCCGGTTATGGTGGCACGCTGGGAATCAACAGGACTTTCGACAATCCATACTTTTTCTCCAACGGAACAGATCCGCTTTATCATGGTTCCCAGTATGCTTTTAATTCTGGAACCGGGATAAGTTATCATATTCTGGAAACTGAGGATTATGAAGAAGCAGTTCGCCTGCCAGGCAACCTGAATATAAAAATAGACCGGACCAAATGGACAGGAAGTTTTTCTGGAGGCCCTGCAATTACACAATTGATTCACCCCGGAGATTATATCATTGCTTCGACTAATCGAACTTATTATGACCGCGATATAAATGGAGGTGATTGTCCAACTGTGCAAATAGGCCGCGTGGCTTCGATCCAAAAGGACAGTGTTTATCTGGATGATATCGGACTAAACACTTATACCGGTTTATATACTGCATACCTGGACATTGTCTATTATACCCAGGACGGTTTCATTTTCAATTGCACTAAAGAAAGCAATCTAATGACTTCTGTGCAGGCTATATCACTCAACCGGGCGGGATACAGCCCTGGAACCCGGTTTACAACAAATCTATTTCCGAAGGGCGCGTATGTGGTCAATTATGATCCGAAAGCAGGGACGATAACCATGTCCGCCCCGGCCCTGGCCACAGCAAGCGATGTAAGCCTGATCAACGGAAATCCGGATGTGATTATGACAAGCGATATGCCGCCCGGTTACTGGATCGGAAATTCTCCTAATAAAATATATGGGTTATATCCGGGTATTTACAAGCAGGGGAATCTCCGGTTCCAGATAGAATCCATATTGCCTTATGGAGACACAACGCTGCATAAATTTCATTATCTGAAGGTTCGATAGTTAATGGCAAAGTCATATCTTATTATGCCGGAATCCTAATAATGTCCAACTATGTCCAGATCCATTTTTAGCAGGACTGCAGGTCTGCTCATTGCCTGGCTTTTACTGCTTGGCGTACTGTCGATACGTGGGTTTTTCTCCAACTTTTCCCAACTGCCTCCACGGTTGAGTTTTGCCCTGTTAGTACCTTTGCCCCTGGTGCTGCTGTTCACGCGATCACGGGCGGGCAAACAGTTCTTGCGTCATATCCAACCCCAATGGCTGATCTATCTCCAGTCATTTCGCATCCTGGTTGAAGTGACACTCTGGTTACTCGTGCGGAATGGATCACTGCCGGTACAGATGAGTTTTGAAGGATGCAATTTCGACATTCTCACCGGCTTGTTAGCCTTCCCCGTTGGCTACTATTGTTTTGTAAAGAAGAGCTGGCCTCCGGTTGCGGCACTGTTGTACAATATTGCCGGTCTTCTTTTGCTAATGAATATTGTCGCAATTTCCATCTTATCCATGCCAACCCCGCTGCGTGTGTTTCACAACCAACCCGACAGCTCCTTGCTGACAATGTTCCCTTTTATTTATTTGCCCGGTCTGTTGGTCCCCCTGGCCTATACACTCCATATACTTTCCCTCCGGCAATTAGGAATGTATCGCCTTTCCACGCGCCAAAAAGGTACTACTGCGTGATCAATCAATAATGACCACTAATAGGACACCTTCCTTGACACCTGATATACCTGTTGTTTTGCTTTCATATAGCAGTCTGATTCTCCCATTGTAGTCACGCCAGTAAAAATTGGTAAAAAACTAAAACTATCCAAAAGGCACAATTGTTGATTGTTTAATACTATTAAACATAAACATAAAATATATGAATAAGATATATACCGCCTCAGTTACCGCCAAGGGTGGCCGTAACGGGCACGTGCAATCTCCTGATAAGTTAGTGGACTTTGATTTCCGCTACCCCAAAGCAATGGGCGGCGCCAATGATAATTATTTAAATCCTGAGTTGCTTTTTGCAGCAGGCTTTTCCGCCTGTTTTCTCAGCGCGCTGAATCGTGTGATCAACCAGGAAAAAGTAAAAACTGGTGAAGCTACCGTAACAGCGCAGGTCAGTTTGGGAAAACTCGACGAATCCCGGTATGGCCTGGCAGTGGACCTGGAAATAATGCTACCCGGAGTTGACCATGAGAAAGCTGAAGAACTGGTACAGAAGGCAGATGCCGTTTGTCCCTATTCAAATGCAACAAGGGGTAATATTGAAGTGAACCTGATTGTTAAAGAAACCGCTCTGGCGATAGCTTAGATCTTTGTGTGAAGCGTACAATATCTGACGAATACAGAAATGGATATAAGGAAAAGGTTTGGCAAAAGAGTTAAAGAACTGCGTCAGGCTAGAGGCCTGTCGCACGAGGCATTGGCTCGTTTGCTAGAACTGGATACAAGTTATATTTCAGGAATTGAAAAGGGCGAATGGGATATTTCTATTGAAATGATCCAGAAACTTTCTATTGCATTTCAAATTAATATCAGCGACTTATTCGAAGGTCTTGAGCTTTTTGAAGTGCCGTGAAAAATTCTTCAACCCTTATAAGGAAATTTTTTTGAGGCATTTTTCATTAACCCTTTAGTTAAACTCTCTGAATTACTCCCAATTCCACCGCTTTCCTCATAATCATATTTCCAAAGTAAACTGCTTTTAGTATCGTGTATCACTAAAGTGACTGACGTTTTGTTAGTTGCTCCTCCAAACCCAACTAAAAATGTCATCGCTATTGCGCCTCCTTCAGACATGGGTTTTGATAATGGTGCTTTCCCGGAAATCACCGCATCAACTCCTAAGAGTTTACATATTTCGCCTTTGTCTTCAAGTGAAATATTATCATAAGTGATATTTGCCTTTTTTAATAATGCATTTGTTCTATCTACATCTTGAAATGTAACAGTATATTTTTCCTGCCTTTGAAGAAACCAAGTATAAGAAGCATTTTGCATGTCATATCCCGTTTTTTGTTGGGATTCCTTTAGGGTTTCGGCTGTTACACCCTTTGGTAGTCGCCTACTGTCTATTGAAACAACGAAAGGAAGAACACCAACAATTTTTACTTTATTCTTAGAGCCCTCTAAATCGACTGATTTATAAATTGTCGGGCCGCAGGAAGTTACAAACATTGCAGAAAATAGTAATCCTGTGAATAAGGACTTGGTTGACATAGGATTTTTTGATGAAAGGTATAGGAGCCATTTTTTAAAATCCCCTCAACAGTTCAACTCTTTCTTTATGACTTTGTGCAGGAATTACAAACCTAAACCAAATCAGTAAAGTTTGCGGTGGATTTTTAGCTATAATTTTCCCTCTATGTGATGCCAGTTCTTCGTCAGTGAAATACTGCCACAACATTGGTTGAGTTACTCTTTCTTCTTCGGCTGTATGATCTAAATAGGCTCCATGAAACTCACTGAAGGCAAGATAAAACTCTTCACCGTCTGCCGTTACGTCTTGACCTACTTTAGAGTTGTTATAAATTTTTGCAAGCAACTTTTCAAGTTTGTCTTGAGCAAGATGAATTTCTTCGTGGTCGCCAAAGTCGTGTTGCGAACAACCTGCACATCGTAGTTCTAATTCTGCAAGAGTAACTTCATTTTCATCCGCTGCATGAATGGTGAGGATTTCAAAAACATCATCACCTAATTTGTAGAATTGTTCTACTTCCTTATGATTTGAATAATCGGTTTTGCCAGCTAAAAGCTGCAGCTGCGACAATGCGTTCCTCAAACCTTTGTGAGGAACATCGTAAGATTTAATTCTGCTCATAATTTAATTTGGTATTTGTTCAACTAATATTTTATTTCCAGTTTTGTCATAGTAGGTGCAGGTCATATTGCCCATGCAGACAGCCCATTTTTCAATACCTGATTTGGCACAGTCTTTACAAAATGTCGAATAGTCTGTTCTACCTTGCTGATGTGCTGATAAATCTGCCTTAAACGGTTCTGCATTACAAACTTCTGCTATGGTCAACATGTCATACTTTGCATAAGATGATGTTTTATAATTATTATCCCCAAAATAGTCTGTGTGGGCATCAGAAACATAGGTTTCATAAAAGGTTACACCCAATTGTTTGAGGTCTTTAATATAAACAGGAAAGTCCGCACCTGATTTTACTTTACTGTGAGCTTGTTTGATTTGTTCTACTGTAAACATCTTTTTGCATTTTTAATTGTGAAACGATTTGCTTGAATTATTACGATGCAAAAATGAAACAATTAAAAGCCCTGTAATTGTAAAAAATCGTTTTTCTATTCTTTGTCTGTAAAAAACTTTTCAGGTGTGTCGCCCGTTAAGGTTTTAAACTCTTTAATAAAATGAGCCTGGTCGTAGAAGCCAGCCTCGTAGCCTAATTCCGTTAAGGAGTTTGCAGAACTGTATTGCTGAATAACATATTTGAGGCGAACAAGAGAAGCGAATTTTTTAGGGGGAGCACCCACTGCCTGCCGAAATCTTTTTTCCAACGGGCTTTGACTAATGTGCAATTGTTCAGTCAATTCCTTTATCCTGATGTTGCCCTTGCTTTTGTGAATGATTGCAAGTGCTGCCAACACTAACTTGTCTGGTTCAGTTGCGGTCATTCTACTTATTAAGAAATTTTCAACGACCGTAATTCTTGAGTTGTCAGAAGTTGCTTCTGCCAATTGTTCTTCCAAATACAAAAGCTCAGAACGAAGCATGAAGTTGTCCAACGAAACACTTTCCCTGAATAGTTCGTGAAGTGGTTGTTTGAAGAATGGAGTTGCGCCTGCTTCTTTGAAGAAAACTAAAACTGTTCCAATGTCGGGAGAATTTTTGAAAGTCCTGCTGTGATCGGCTAACCCCGAAATACCAGAGATTGAAAGAGTAGTTTCTATTTGTTTGTCTATGCGGGATAACCTGCCTTTGTATTGAAAGCCGATTACCAAACCTGTCTCTGGTAAAACTTTGTAAGCCGTTTCGTCAGCCGTTTCCTGAACTGCAAATGACTTCACAAAAGGTTTGAGAATGTCGGAAGGTATGTAGGTCTCAAATTTCAGGCTGTCGTCCGTTTATTTCTTATTGAATATTTCAAGTTACTAGTTTATTTGTTGTTAGTACAATCCACTCTTGCATATAAATTATACTCGAAAATTTGGTCTTTCGTCACATTTGCCTAATTGCCACCAAATACTGCTTGGCGAGATCCAAGACCGCTTTAGGAAGCACCGGATTGTTGGTCCGCAAGACATGAATGTCTCTCAAAGCGAGCTTTCTAAAGTTGTCTTCAACTATGACCAGAATCTACTTCGTTGGAGGGCGTGGAGTGGACATGACATTTACGTGATTAATGTTCTGAAGTTAAATAAAAAAGCCACCAAGAGATTTGGTGGTTTAGTACCTTTTCTTCCGCAATCGTCCACTAGGGTGACTTTCAACCGTCAATCCCGCTTTAAGTGTGACCCCGCTCGGGCTCGAACCGAGGACCCAAAGATTAAGAGTCTTTTGCTCTACCAACTGAGCTACGGAGTCTGAATAAAATCGAGCGGCAAATATACAGGGAATTTATTTTGCGGGAAATTTTTAGGACTTATCTTTGCCGTCCCTTAATGGGAGCATAGCTCAGCTGGTTCAGAGCATCTGCCTTACAAGCAGAGGGTCCGCGGTTCGAACCCGTGTGCTCCCACGCAATACAGGAAAGGGTTTCAGCAACAACTGAGACCCTTTTTATTTTTAACAATTTGTATACGATGCGCATCCTGCCGCAGCTTTCATGAATCTGTTTCTGCTAAAATTTAGATTCAGAAAACAATATTTACGCCCGCTCTGCGGTTCTGCGCCTGAAACCATTTACCGTCTGCCTTGTACCATCTCAAGCAATCTCAGAGAAACTGAATAATAAATCTTCTGTTGTATTTTGCATTCAATCCATGGCAATAGTAAACATCTCCCATCTCAGTAAAAAATTCCGCGGCATCACCGCGGTCGATGATCTTTCTTTTACCGTGAATGAAGGTGATGTGTATGGATTCCTTGGACAAAATGGTGCCGGCAAATCCACCACTATCCGGATGCTGCTTACGCTGATCACCCCTTCTTCCGGAGAAATGGAATTATTCGGAATGAAACTGCCCCGTGATAGAAAAAAAATATTAAGAAGGATAGGCGCCATGATCGAGAAGCCCGATCTCTATAAATATCTCACCGGCTATGAAAACCTTTCGCTCTTTGCCAGATTGAGCGGAATTCGTCCCACCGCAAAGGATCTCCTGAAACAACTGGAAATGGTGGGCATTGCAGACCGTGCACATGATAAAGTAAGAACCTATTCGCAGGGAATGAAACAAAGACTGGGGATAGCTGTCGCCCTGATCCACAATCCCAGCCTGATCATTCTTGACGAGCCCACGAATGGCCTGGATCCGCAGGGCATTGCAGATATGCGCAATCTCATTCTGCACCTGAGCCGTCATTTGCAAAAGACCATTATCGTTTCTTCCCACCTGCTTAGCGAGATAGAACAGGTTTCTACGCGGATGCTGATCATTGATAAAGGGAAAAAAATGGTAGAGGGTTCCGTGGCTTCCTTGATTGATCCTGCAAAAACAATTGTAGAGGCGGAAGTGATAAATCCCTGGGCGGCTAAAGCGCTAATAACTACAACCCGATGGGCGGGCTGCCTCCGCAGGACAACATCAACCAGCCTGATCTTTGAACTTTCGAAAAATCTGGTTCCTGAACTCAACCAGGAACTTGTAAAACTGAATATCGGGGTATTGTCCCTTCAGGCAAAAAATTCCCTGGAGGATTATTTTTTATCTCTAACCGGCAGGAAGCAACATGTGGCAGCTTTTAAAAATTGAATTATTTAAAATATTCCGCAAGTCGCGCACCTATATCAGCTTCGGTGCTATTGCGGTGATGGTGGTCATTATCCAGGCTGCTTTGAAATATGACGGGAAATCCTATATTGAATTCCTTGTAGGCGGACTAAAAGATACACTCGAAATTCCCTATGCCCATATCCTGAACGGATATTTTGTGTGTTTCATTATCCTGAACCTGCTACTAATACATATTCCGCTGCTAATTGCACTCGTAGCAGGCGATTCCATTGCCGGTGAAGCGAATATGGGAACCCTGCGTCTCCTGGCGAGCAAGCCGATAAGCCGGACTGAACTCATGCTGGTTAAATTTATGGCCACAATAATATACACTGCCCTATTGCTTATCTGGCTTGCTTTTATCGCCCTGGCACTTAGTATACTTTTTTTCGGAACGAACGATATTCTCATCGCCCGTAACGACTCCCTGGAAATTATCCGTCAGGACGACGTGATGTGGAGATACCTCGCAGCTTTTGCTTATGCAACTGTTGCCCTCAGCACCGTTGCAGCACTGGCCTTTCTTTTATCCGTCTTTGCAGAGAATTCCATTGGCCCCATCGTTTCTACGATAAGTATTGTAATTGTCTTCACCCTGCTCTCCGAAATGCAGATTCCTATGTACGACCGTACGATCAAGCCATTTCTTTTCACCTCTCACATGCTTGCCTGGAAAGGATTTTTCTATACAAAAGTGGATGCCACAGGATCTGCCATACCCGGCACGATTGAAAACCTGCATGCAATCATGAAAAGTCTCGGCGTACTAATAATATATATTACTGGTTTCGTTTCTTCGGCTATTTTTATTTTTAACAAGAAGGACATCCTGAGTTAAATTCCGGCACCATGAAAATTCGCCTGTTTTTTTTTATTTGTTTTATCTTCCTTACCATCCGGGTGACTGCCCAGGATGCAGCCGGATTGATCAGGACCATAAGGGAAAAATTGGAAAAAATAAACGACTACCAGGCAGATGCTGAAATGAAAACCAATATCTCTTTTCTTCGCGTGCCGGATGCGGAAGTAAAGGTATATTTCAAGAAGCCTGATAAGATCAGGATATCGAACGAGCATGGCATTTCGCTGGTTCCTAAAGAATCAGAAAGTATAAGCCTCTACAGCCTGGTTGCCGGAAAATACCAGGTGATTGATGCAGGATACGAGGAACTGAACGGCATTCCCGTACATGTGGTAAAACTCCTGCCCGAAAATGAAAATGCTAACCTTGTATTGGCCACTTTATTTATCGATAGCAGCCGGATCCTGATTTTGAAAGCCAAAATAACAACCCGGGATAACGGCACCGATGAAGTGGAATTGAGTTACGGCAAATATGCCAAAGCCTCCCTGCCAGACAAAATTGTATTTAGTTTTAATACGCAGGATTATAAGCTGCCCAAAGGAGTTACATTTGACTACGACGACGGCACCCAGAAAAAGAATCAGGGCCAGGACCAAAAAAACCAGCGCGGGAAAATTGAAATCAGCTTTCACTTTTATTTGGTAAATGCTGGATTGAAGGATGAAGTCTTTAGATAGTTGACGGTTGACAGTTGACAGTTGACCGATATCAGGTGCGAATTCACGCCGAAAGTCCGTCAACCGTCAACTGTCAACCGTCAACAATTCCTTCAGTAACCTGAGCCCTTCAACAAAAATTTGCCTCATTGGCCTTATTTCGCTTTTTTTGCTCATCAGAGAGACCCTAAACATACTGCACACATGGTAGACATTGGAGCCCGGATTCTTTCTCTCGAAAATTTCTCGGAAATCGTATTTAAGGACCAAAAGATTACCCTGGACAAGCCGGCATTGGCTAAGGTGGAGGCTAGCTACCAGTTCCTGAAAAGCTTTTCAACCGGAAAATTGATTTACGGGATCAACACTGGTTTTGGTCCCATGGCCCAGTATAAAGTAAGCGATAGTAACCGGCTACAGCTCCAATATAACCTGATCCGCAGTCATAGTTCCGGCATGGGCAACCTCCTTAGCCCGCTCCTTGGAAAAGCCGTGCTGCTTGCCCGCCTCAACAGCCTGATGCAGGCACACTCGGGCATCCATATCAACCTGGTGGAATTGCTTGCTTCCCTGATCAATCATGATATCATCCCCTGCATTTATGAACATGGAGGCGTAGGCGCAAGCGGGGATCTCATTCAACTGGCACATGTGGCGCTAACCCTTTTAGGCGAGGGTAATGTATTGCATGAGGGCAAATCCTGCCCGACGGCTGATATTTTCAAGAAATACAAGCTTAACCCGCTTGAAATCCATATCCGGGAAGGCATTTCGATCCTGAATGGCACCTCTGCAATGACTGGCATTGGCTTGATCAATATCCTGCTGGCCAAAAGATTATTAAGCTGGTCGGTGGTTCTTTCTGCAATGACAAATGAGATCGTGGAGGCTTATGATGATCATTTCTCGAAAGAGCTCAATATGGTGAAGCTTCACCAGGGACAAAACAGGATTGCAGCCAGACTCAGGCATTTGCTGAAAGACAGCAAAATGATCCATAGCCGGTCAGAACATCTTTATAATCCTGAAAATATCCAGCACGACGTGTTTGAAGATAAAGTACAGGAATACTATTCGCTGCGTTGTGTAACCCAGATCCTGGGACCCATTTATGATACTCTTGAGCACGCGGAAAAAATAGTCGTTGATGAACTAAACTCAGTGAATGATAACCCGGTGATTGACCATGAAAATCAGAATATTTTCCATGGCGGTAACTTCCACGGCGACTATGTATCGCTTGAAATGGATAAAATTAAGATCGCAATCACCAGATTATCCATGTTATCTGAGCGTCAACTGAATTATTTGTTGAATGAAAAACTGAACCGGATCCTGCCTCCATTTGTAAATCTGGGTGTACTTGGATTTAATTTCGGTATGCAGGGAATACAGTTTACCGCCGTTTCTACCGTAGCTGAGAACCAGACACTCTCTTTTCCGATGTATGTGCATAGTATTCCCAACAATAACGATAATCAGGATATTGTGAGCATGGGATGTAATGCCGCCATCATGACCAAAAAAGTTATTGATAATTCTTTTGAAGTTCTCGCAATACAGGCCATGACCATACTGCAGGCCATTGACTACCTCGGCTGCCAGGAGAAACTTTCCCCTTCAACGAAGAACGTTTACGAAATCTTACGAAAGATATTCCCGAAATTCGTGGAAGATGCTCCCAGATACGGTGAGCAGGAAAAAATAAGACAATACCTTTTTGAGAATGATCCGCAGTTTGCCCTCGCACAAGCAGGCAATAGCCCCAGCTGATTGCCGCTTTCTTAAATCATTAATTTCGCTAACATGAATTGCGCTTTAGTAACCGGCGGTTCCAGAGGAATTGGGAAAGCTATCTGTATCCGGCTGGCTTCAATTGGTTATCACATCCTTGTCAATTTCAAATCCAACGCCTCTGAAGCAGAGGATACACTGAAAACCATACGGGAATCAAATGGCTCCGGCGAACTGCTTCCATTCGACGTGAGCAAAAAACAGGAAATTGAAGATACCCTGGGCTTATGGATAGAGGGACACAAAGAAGATACCCTGGAGGTATTGGTCAACAATGCCGGTATCAAGGACGATGTGCTGATGATGTGGATGAAAGATGAACAATGGGAAAATGTACTCCGGACCAATCTCGACAGTTTTTTTTATATCACCCGCATGGTGCTCAATGGGATGCTGATGAAAAAATACGGACGCATCATCAATGTTGTTTCTCTTTCCGGCCAAAAAGGATTGCCCGGCCAAACCAATTATGGTGCCGCAAAGGGCGGAATGATCGCGGCCACTAAGGCGCTTGCCCAGGAAGTAGGCCGCCGGGGAATAACCGTCAATGCAGTCGCCCCGGGTTTTATCAAGACGGACATGACTGGCAGTCTTTCTGAAAAAGAAATCAAGGCGCTAATTCCCGTCAACCGCTTCGGCACGCCCGAAGAAGTGGCGCATGTTGTAGCATTTCTCGCCTCGCCCGAATCAGGCTATATCACCGGGGAAGTGATTTCGATTAATGGGGGAATGTACTCTTAGGTAATTTGATAATTTGATAATTTGAAAATGTTGTCCCCACCGAAGCGCAGCGAAGGTGGGTGGAAATGTGAAAAGTTCCCCCGCGCCTTCATTTTCAAATTTTCAAATTTTCAAATTATCTAATTCCCCCCACATCGGTTATTTCCCTAATTTCCCGGTATGAACAGAGTGGTGATAACCGGGCTGGGGATATATTCCTGTATTGGGAAAAACCTGGGAGAGGTCAAAGAAAGCCTGCAGACGGGAAAATCAGGAATCATCCTGGATCAAAGCCGTAAAGCGATGGGTTACCGGTCCGGGCTCACCGGTTATGTGGATCGTCCCAACCTCAAGGGCCTGCTCGACAGAAGGGCCCGGATCATGCTGCCTGAACAGGGCGAATACGCTTACATGGCTTCTCTCCAGGCATTGGAACAGGCAGGAATTAATGCCGAATACATTCAACAAAATGAGATCGGTATTCTCTATGGGAACGACAGTTCGGCCAGGTCAACCATCGAGGCCGTAGATATTATGCGGCAAAAAAAAGATACCATGCTGGTCGGGTCCGGCGCAGTTTTCCAAACCATGAATTCCACCGTTACCATGAACCTGGCGACGATTTTTAAACTGAGAGGAGTGAATTTTACGATCAGTGCAGCTTGTGCCAGCGGGTCTCATGCCATTGGGCTCGGGTATCATTTTATAAAGACAGGACTTCAGGACTGCATCATAACGGGCGGTGCCCAGGAGATCAACGGCCTGGCCATGGGCAATTTTGACGCCCTTTCTGCTTTTTCCGTTCATGAATCTGAACCATTCAAAGCCTCCCGCCCTTTTGACAGGGACCGGGACGGCCTTATTCCCAGCGGAGGCGCAGCAACAGTAATTCTGGAGAGCCTTGATTCCGCCCAAAAAAGAGGAGCAAAAATATTGGGTGAAGTGACGGGTTACGGATTTTCCTCAAATGGCGAACACATTTCGAACCCGACCGTAAACGGACCCGTACGTTCCTTGAATATGGCGCTGAAAGATGCGGGCCTTAAACCAAATGAAGTTGATTATATCAATGCCCATGCCACCTCCACACAGGCCGGAGATTCAAGCGAAGCCAAAGCGCTCGTAGAAGTGTTCGGCGAACAAAAAGTGCCCGTCAGTTCCACCAAATCCATGACGGGACACGAATGCTGGATGGCTGGTGCAAGTGAAATCGTATATTGTATGATCATGATGGAAAATGGATTTATAGCGCCCAATATCAATTTTGAAAATCCCGATGAAGATTCTGCAAAACTGGACATCGTAAAAACTTCCACAGGAAAAAATATAAATGTATTTTTGTCCAACTCGTTTGGCTTCGGAGGTACGAATTCGTCCCTGATCGTGAGAAAATGGGTGCATTAAACGTTAAACCAGCTACTATGAAACAATTTCAACACATCATTGACAAGATTAACGGGTTTCTATCAGAAGAATTTGAAGTTGACATAAACCGGATCACGCCGGATGCAAATCTTCGCCAGGTGTTGGAACTTGACAGCCTTGATTATATTGATCTCGTCGTTGTTATAGAAAATAATTTTTCATTCAAGGTAAAACCGGAGGATTTTACAGGCATCATCAGCTTCCGCGATTTTTACGGATACATTATCTCCCGCGTTCAGCTTAAAGAACCAACTGATGCCGTCATGGCAGGGCAAGTCCAGGGGTAACAAAACAGGTTTCCGGATCTTCGTCTGGGTACTCAGGACCTTCGGCGTGCAGCCGGCATACCTGCTGCTTGCGTTGGTTTCCGTATATTACTTTTTGTTTTCCTGGCGATCATCCCGCTTTCTGTATGCTTATTTCCACTGGCGCCTGGGCTATTCCTCCGGGCGGTCAATACTGAGCATTTATAAGAATTACTATTGGTTCGGGCAAACCATCATTGACCGGGTTGTACTTATGGCAGGTATCCCTAACCGCTTTAGTTTTGATTTTGACGGTGAGAAATACTTAAGACAGATGGTTGAAGAAAAACAGGGAGGGCTCCTTCTTAGCGCCCATATCGGTAACTGGGAAATCGCCGGTCAGCTTCTTAAACGGCTGAATACCGAAATGAATATCGTCATGTTCGACGGAGAACAACAGCGAATTAAAGAATACATGGAAGGCGTAACGGGTCAGCGAAATGCAAAGATCATTCTCATTAAAGATGACCTTTCTCATATTTACGCCATCCATGAAGCCCTTAGAAATAATGAGTTTGTCTGCATGCATGCAGATCGTTTCATCGAAGGAAATAAAACGATTACCGGAAACCTGCTCAATAAACCTGCTCTGTTCCCGGCCGGACCGTTCATGCTGGCCAACGCCTTCCGGGTGCCGGTTTCCTTTGTATTTGCCATGAAAGAAAGTTCTATCCACTATCATTTTTACGCCAGCCCTCCAAAAATGTATTACAGAACAAAAGATCCCGGCGTAGGGGAAATGTTGCAGGAATTTTGCGTTCAGATGGAGGCCTGTATCAGAAAATATCCGGTTCAATGGTATAATTATTATGAGTTTTGGAGTTGACCTATTATGGTTGACGGTTGAAGGTTGACGGTTGACCGATATCAGGATCGAGTTCACACCTAAAGGCCGTCAACCGTCAACCGTCAACCGTCAACCTTCATCCTAAATCCTTACCTTCGCCTCATGAGTTTTGCTGCCGTTCATGTACAGGAATTCATTCCCCAGCGGGATCCTTTTGTGATGGTGGATAAATTGATTTATGCAGACGAAAAAACCTCAAGAACCACTTTACTAATCCGAGAAGGAAATATATTTGCAGCGGAAGGCTTTTTTTCTTCGGCAGGTATGGTGGAAGCTATGGCTCAGACAGCAGCGGCAGGGGTGGGATACTTTTTTAAATCGAAGAATAAACCGGTTCCGGTAGGCTATATAGGCGCTGTGCAGCATCTCGAAATATTTGAATGGCCACCCGTGAATCAGGAAATCATGCTGGAAATATTGCTGCATTCAAAAGTTCTGCGGGTATCCCTGGTTTCGGGCACTGTAAAGATGGATGACAGGATAATCGCAAAATGTGAGTTGAAAATTTTTATTAGTAACCAATCATAAATCAGATCATGAAAAAACAAACAACTTTGAGATGGGCCGCCTTCTCCCTTATCTTATTATTTTCATCAGCAGCCGGGAAGGCCCAAAGCCTGAAAGATTTTTTCAGTTCAGAAAGCACCAGCGCGCTTTGGCTGGGTATTGACTTTACCAAAAACAAGCTCATTGATGAACCAACCGCAAATCTCTCCGATATCCGGGACCGTCAATACAATGGTCTGAATGAACTGATAATAGATGAGGGCAAAAAGTATAATCTTAAATCTGCATTTCATCGGAGCTCTGAATTGGACCATGATGTGAACTATGTGAATGACCGCAATACCAAGGTCAATGAAGACGATATGAAATCGACCAACACGAGTGATTTCCACCGGTTAAAAGAAGAAGACATTTCAAACCTGGTGAGAGGATATGATCTCAAAGGAAAAAAAGGTATCGGTATCCTTATGGTTTCCGAAGCCATGGGCAAGTCAGAAAAGGCAATTGCACTGTGGGTGGTCATTATAGACATGTCTACCAAAAAAGTATTGATGACCGACCGCCTGGAAGGCAAGGTGAGTATGGGATTTGGTTTTCGAAACTTTTGGGCTGCCGGAATCAAGAGCGTTATTGAACAAATTGAAAAGAAAAAATACAAGGAATGGAAGGCCAAAGCAGGTGCCTGATCCATATATACTATTCTGCCCATGGTAAACAAGCTGACGGTAAAGACAGAGATCCTGGTGCGTTTTAATGAAGCTGACCCGCTCGGCATTGTTTGGCATGGCCACTATATACGCTATTTTGAAGACGGCAGGGAGGCTTTCGGCAATCAATATGGAATAGGCTATCTGGATTTCTATAAAAAGGATTTTGTAATTCCTGTTGTTCACATAGATTGTTCTTTTAAAAAATCCTTGCGGTACGGGGATATTGTGGTTGTAGAAACCACTTTTACCCCCTGTGATGCAGCCAAGCTTCTGTTTGGTTACCGGCTATACAATAAAAAAAACCACCAGTTGGTAGCCACAGGATCTTCCATCCAGGTTTTTCTGGACAGCAAGCATTCCACATTGCAACTTACAAATCCACCTTTTTTTGAGGCGTGGAAAAGAAAACATCTTTCTCCCTAAACCCCGACCATGAAAAAAGTTTATGTGGTGGCCGATAATATTTTTTCACCGCTGGGAAAGGACACATCCGCCAATTTATCATCCCTGAAAAACCGCCAATCGGGAATCTGCCTGCAACATTCCGGAATCTCAGATAAACCTTTCTACGCTTCACTCCTGGATTCAGGGTCAAAAAGTGGTCATCCATCTTTTACAGACTTCGAAAATATTGTCCTTGCTTCGGTAAAAGATGCTATGCAAAACCACGAGGATGATTTTCCAGATCCGCGCACCGGGTTCATCCTTTCTTCTACAAAAGGAAATATCAGCATCATTGAAAAAGAACCTGTACATGCGGGGACCTGGTCACGTGTTGGATTAAGCGAGAGTGCAGGACGGATGGCGGAATACCTGGGCATCGTAAGCGAGCCCGTGGTGGTTTCTCATGCCTGCATTTCAGGATTGCTCGCTATGATCACCAGTATGCGCATGATTCAATCCGGGATGTATGATCAGGTAATCGTGACAGGCGCCGACCTGATCTCGGCATTTATTTTCTCGGGTTTCCAATCTTTTCAGGCCATCAGCCCGGAACCCTGCAAACCCTTTGACGCAGACCGGGATGGCATTACCCTCGGAGAAGCCGCGGCAACCGTTATTCTTTCCGGGAATAAAACAGATGATTCGATCCTTCTCAGCGGTGGATCAGTCAGCAATGATGCAAATCATATTTCCGGGCCTTCCCGGACCGGTGAGGAATTGTTCCTTGCGATCCGGAATTCAATGAAGCAGGCAGGCGTCAAAGCCGCCGGGATTGATCTTATATCTGCCCACGGAACTGCCACCCGTTATAACGATGACATGGAAGCCAAAGCTATCCATTTGGCTGGAATGTCATCCGTACCGCTGAACAGTCTGAAAGGATACTATGGTCATACCCTCGGAGCCGCGGGATTGGTTGAATCTATCATATCACTGCATTCTCTGAAGGAAAATCTATTATTTCCCACACTTGGTTTTTCCAGTCCGGGAACAGAAATGCCGGTAAATGTCATAAAAGAACTCAGGACAGCAAAGCTTGGAAAATGCCTGAAGACCGCTTCCGGATTCGGTGGTTGCAATGCAGCCATCATTCTGGAAAATTTAAATTGAATATCAGCGGATAAAATATCTTTAACCCCGGCGAACGGAAATCTTGATACATGAATTTTTTCAATAAGGATACAAAATCAGCCATCGAAGCTAAAGGACTGGCCCAATGGATTGCATTCGGTCCCGTTGTTTTCCAGGTGGCACGCGTGCTACGCAATTCCGGAATACTGAAAGTTTTGCTGGATTGCAAAGCGGAAGGCCTTACGTTGGAACAGATCCGCGACCAGGTGAATCTCCCCCACTACGGAACACGCATTCTGCTGGAATCGGGACTCGGCATCGGACTCGTTACTACAATGGAAGATAAATATTTCATAACCAAGACAGGGTACTTTGTTAATAATGATCCGCTTACCCGGGTGAATATGGATTTTATTCAGGATGTGTGCTATAAAGGATTATTCTCTCTTGATAAGAGTATTGAAACCGGCAAACCGGAAGGTCTTAAGGAATTCGGAAACTGGGAAACCATTTATGAAGGCCTTTCTTCACTGCCGGCGCACGTGCAGAAAAGCTGGTTTGCCTTCGATCATTTTTTCAGTGACATTGCTTTCCCTCTTACTTTACCTAAAGTTTATGACGGAAAAATTAAGAAGATTCTTGATATCGGAGGAAACACGGGCAAATGGGCAATCGCCAGTGCGCATTTTTCAAAGGACCTGCATATTACGGTCATGGACCTTCCGGGC
>Ga0182024_10004512_pt1 | contig 31970 bp, 27 predicted proteins | sample P32metaG_FD_120480 | JGI IMG/M metagenome (GOLD analysis project Ga0182024, IMG submission 120480) | Permafrost microbial communities from Stordalen Mire, Sweden - P3-2 metaG (Illumina Assembly) | ecosystem: Environmental > Terrestrial > Soil > Wetlands > Permafrost | place: Sweden: Stordalen...
AATAAGTTGGCGGCCCGCAGACGGCGCGCCTCCAGCGCATCAAAATCCCGTTTCACACCACGTGGGTTGCCCATGCCAGCCAAACTATACCAAACTTCGGCTTATGTCAACTATATTATGCGATATTCAATAGAACGAGAATGCGCGTAAAAGGAGTTCATGAACGTTCTTTTCCCATCGCATACGTCCAATCTGTGCGCCTCAATTGGGGACAAACTTCATTTTGGGGACAAGCGGGATGAAAAACCCCGCTTTTTACAGGTATTTGGTAGGGGCGGTGGGGATCGAACCCACGACCTTCGGCTTAAAAGGCCGCTGCTCTACCACTGAGCTACGCCCCTGGAGTTTGAAAAGCTAGTTAGTTTAACACGGAATCAGCCACCGGCCCTGCGCGGCATTCACGCGGCGATTCTCCACGGGCGCATTCCGCACGCTTTCATACGAAGCTCAGCGGGAATCTTTATGCCAGTTTTTTATTTGTTGATTGATTGCGAGGTAGCATTCGCAGGAGGCGCGTTCCAGGCCGGGGCGATTTACGATCGTGACCTCGCCGCGTTTATATGTGATAAGGCCGGCTTTTTGAAGGGCGCCCGCTGCGATGGTGACGCTTGCGCGCCGGGTGCCGAGCATATGCGAGACAAATTCCTGGGTCAGGTTGAAACTGCGTTCGCCGATCCGATCCTGGCTCATAAGCAGCCATCGCGCAAGCCGTTCGTTGACTGCGTGGAGGCGGTTGCAGGCGGCAATCTGGGCCGACTGAATCGCCAATTCCTGCGCGTAGCGCTGCAAACTTTTTTCAAGCTTGGGACAAGTGCGCAAAATATTTTTGAAATCCCGGGTGGAAATCCTGTGGCCGCTGCCTGCGATCTGGATCACGCCGCGCGTGGGGCTGGTGGCAAAATCGACAATGGGCGGGAGTCCGACGAACCCTTCCTTGCCGGTCAAACCGACTTCGACGCTCTTCCCGTCGGACATGACGGTAATGATCGAGGCCACGCCGGAATTCAGGAAATAGGCGAACTTGATCGGTTCTTTCATCTGGGTCAGAATGCTGCGCGCGGGCAACTGGATGTGGACTAATTTCGAAGCGATGGTCCTGCGTTCCGTGGCCGGCAGCCCGAGAAGAATCTTGTTTTGAATTTTCACGCACTCAGAAACGCTCCCGTTCGAACCGGAGACACCCTTCCACCGCACACCCGCTCTTTTGTCGGCCACTTATCGACTCTCTCAATCATGGAAAGTCTGACCGGCAAGAGACCGCACTCGACTGAACACGGTAGGATGCGAATGAGACTAATCTACCGTACCCCTTTTTAACGCTGGATGCTAGTCCTACTCGTTAAGCATTTCCCTGCTTTGGGAAATACTTGGAAAGTTAGGTACGCTGGCGTACAATGTTTGTCAGAGGGTATATATTTTCCAACAGCACGGATCCGAAAGAGGCAGAACGAATCGTAATGCGAAAAACATCGACCAAAACGAAGGCGCCCGGCAATCCGGAGTGGGCATCCATGATCTCCCGGCTGCGAACCCGGATGAACCTGAGTCAAACCTCCTTTGGGCAGGCGCTCCATTCTTCCGCAATGGCCGTCTCCCGCTGGGAGCGAGGCACGCAGGAGCCCGCGGCGCACAGTTACATTGAGATCGGGAACCTCGCCGGCGATCCGGATTGCTGGTATTTCTGGGAATGCGCCGGCCTGCGTACCGAAGACCTGATGCGAGTCCTTCCAAAACTGCGCAATCGGCTGCGCCAGCCGACTGTAAATTTTCAGATCGTTCGCGCCGGTGGCAGCTTAAAAAAACCCAAAGAGGCGCAACTTGTGGCGATTCCGCTGCTGAAAGTCGTCGCGGCAACGCATGGCGAAAAAGGCGATAGCACGCCCATCCTTCACGACGCGCCTGTCGAAGGCATTATCGCGGCTCCCAAGGACTGGTGCCCCAATCCTGCTTCCACGAACTGCGTCCGCGTCCGGGGCAATTCCATGAGCCCGCTAATTCACGACGGATACATTCTGGCCGTGGACTCCTCGCAGAACGACCGCAGCAGGCTGGACGGGAAAATTGTGATTGCCTGGCACAAAAATGTGGGGCTGACGGTCTCCCGTTTCCGGCGCTACGATCACACGGAAGTGTTGCACCCGGAAAACCAGGAATACGGTTCCATCACACTCGATCGAAGAAACAAGTGGAAGATTCTGGCCAGGGTTCTCTGGTGGATTGGAAGAGCGCCTTAGTTCGCATTTCCCGCCCGCACCCGCGAATCAAGCCAACGCGCGGGCGCGTGATCGTTTGCGCTTCCATTCGTAGTCCTTGCGAAGCAGGGCCATGTGTTTCTTGATCTGCCCTTCAAGTTCGCAAAATGCGATTTTGACGCTGCTGCGAACTTCCGCGCCTTCACCGGTCGCGTGCATGGTTCCCGTCGGAAGCTTGAGATTCACGGAAAAAAGATAGGCTTCCTTCCGAGGATGTTTTTCCACATCTCCGTGCAGCCTCACCAAGTCAGGCGCGTAGCTTTTCAGCAGTCTCTGCATTTTCAAAACGTGTCGTTTTGTTTCCGTTTCGATTGGCTCGCGCCATTCTTCGTTTTTGTGGCGAATGATGAGTTTCATGATTCGACCTTTCCGGAAATAGTCTGAAGGGGGCGCTTCGCGGTGGGGTCCCTGAACACATAAGCAATTCAACAATAACAATTCCATAAGAGGGTTGCAAATTGTGCGGACGAATGTGTTTCCGGAGGCGTGGAACTTTCGCGTGGAGATTCAACCCGCGGACTATTTTTTAAACAGATCCTCGAATGCCTGCCGCGCATCGCGCGGACGTGAAGCGCGTTCCGGGGTGGCCGCCGGGCCCGCCGCAGGCGCTGATGGCGCCGTATCCTTTTCGATCGTGGTGCGGAATTCGTAGAACGTGCAATCGTTCCGCTGGTCCTTCCGGGGAATCCTTTCAGGGATGGGCCGCATGCACTCGAAACGCGCGGCGGTATCGAAATACGCGCACTGTTTGCAGGAGTGCAGATCGAACGCGCAGCGCGGGCACTTCCCTTTTGGATCAAAGCCGGGCTGCAGGACGGTCCCGCAATTCGAGCAGCGCGCGCGCGTGATGGTGCCGACCATGCGCGGCGTGCGCGGTCCAATTTGATCCTGTCGTGGATGGCCTTCCGGCGGACGTTTCTCTTTTTTTTGGGGCTTATCCGCACTCATATAGCCCCGTTGCTTATACTTCCGCTCCAATAGAACCTCCAGGGGGATGACACATCATACTCTGAATCAGGGTTTAGAACACGAAAAATAGGCGAATCCGTGAATATTCACGTACACCGCGCTGGCACACGGCGACGCCACATTTCAGGATTCGCGCGACCACCAGCCGGACAAGCCTTCCGGACGCAAATCAGGTTGCAGGAATTTGCGAGGCGCGCCAACATCGGCGAGAATCGCTTCCGCGGCGAGATATCCGCTGCGCACCGCGCCCTCCATTGTGGACGGCCAGCCTGTCGCCGTCCAGTCTCCCGCGAGATATAACCCGTCCAGTGGACTTTTCTGCGCGGGACGCCACTGGTCCGATCCAGGCGCCGGAGAAAACGTCGCGCACATTTCCTTCACGACAGTTCCCTTCACCAGCTTAGCTTCGCGAATCGCGGGGAGAACTTCCCGCAGCTCGGCGAGGCACAGATCGATAATTTCCTGGCGCGATCGCGCCGCCAAATTGTAAGAAGCGCTGATCACGAGTTGCAGATATTGCCCGTCATTTTTAGCGCCCTCACCGTACAATTGCGACTTATTGAAAACCCATTGTGTCGTGCTGTCGAGCAGCGTAAGAAACGGCTCAGTCATCACCGTCCGGTCAAACCATAGGTGGACTCCGGTAATGGACGAAGTCCGCAAATTTGCAAGACCGGAAAACTCCGGCTCGCGCGCGACGACTTCCGCAGGCAGCAATTCGGGCAAAACGTCCTGCGGCACGGCGGAAAGATAATAGTCCGCCGTCTCGACCGATCCATCTTCTCTCGCAATGCCCTGGACTCGCGCATCTGCCACACAAAATCCACGCACTCCGGCTCGCAGGAGGACTTCTCCGCCCCGGCGCGTGATGGCTTCCTTGCATCCGTCGTAGAGCTCTCCAAGCGGGACGCAGGGAATGCCAACGCGATATCCGGCGCGCGTCGAGAGAAACGCTTTCCAGAAAACATCAATGCCGTATCGCGCATCAATGTGGTCGAGCTCTTCATCGAGCGCGCTGACCAGGATCACTTCCCAGAAGCGGCGGATCGCGCGATCGGTCTGATGCTGCGCCTTAAGCCATTCGAGCATCGTGAGGCCATCCGTTACGCCTGAAGGGTGGCCGCCGCTGCGCGCAATCTTCAGCAGAGCGCGGCCGATCCCTTTCTTGTCCGCCCAGTTGAGCAAAGGGTACAGAGCAAAAGCGGGCGCCATGTGCAACGGAGCGGGCAGCGGCGAAGCTTCCATCGCGCCGCGCCGGCCATCGGGAGCCGCAAACAGCAGGCGGCTAAAAAATTTGATCTTGTCCGACGCGCCCACTCGGCGATAAAAATCATCGAGGTTGGTGCAGCAACCGAGCGTGACGTGCTGGCAGTTATCAACGTGCTCACCGCCCGGCAACACGTACGAGGCGGCACGCCCGCCCAGATGGGGCCGCTTTTCCAGCAAACGCACGCGGAAGCCGGCTTCAGCCAGCGCGACGGCCGAGGAAAGTCCCGCCAGGCCGCCGCCGATCACGATCACGCTCTTCGAGGACATTATGTTGGGAGTACCAGCCCAGCCGCGCGCGCAACAGGATCCCGGTTTTTTCGGGAGCGCTCAGCCGCACACGCTCGGAAAATACATCGTAGCCGCGGTCTTCGATCCGCCGCAACAGGCCGCTGTAAATTCGCGCCAGGGCCCAGAGCGCGGCGCGCGAATCCGCATGCACACGCGGAATCAGTTCGACGCCCTCGCGATAGAAACTCCGTGCACGCGCCGCTTCAAACGCAAACAATTTACTCATTTCAGGCGGAGGCGGACCGCTGGCAAGATGCTCGGGGCGCACGCCGAACTGCGCGAGATCCTCTTGTGGCAGGTAGACGCGGCCGATTTCATAATCCTTCGGCACATCGCGGAGAATATTGGTCAGCTGGAACGCAATGCCGAGTTTTTCCGCAAGGTCCGGCGCGTGCGGATCGTCAAATCCAAACACATGCAGGCACGTCAACCCAACCGTGCCGGCCACGCGGTAGCAGTATTCACGCAGCCGCTCGAACGTGGCATATTCTCCGACGGTCAAATCCATTTCCGCGCCGGAAATCAGGTCGTGAAAATAGCGGGGCGGGATGTGGAAACGCTCGATCGTGTCAGCAAACGCAGGCAGGATTGGATGTCCGGAAACATTTCCCGCCACGGCCGCGTCGAGAGCCGCACGCCAGCGCGCGAGGCCTCGCTGCTTATCGCCGATGCTGCCGACCGTATCCGACACGTCATCCACCAGCCGCATGAACGCATAGAGTGCGCAAAGCGCGTCGCGTTTCGAGTGAGGCAGCATGTAGAATGCGTAATAAAAATTGCTGGCGGCCTCGCGCGCGACGCGTCTGCATTCCGCATAGGACTGCGCTACTTCGCCGTACGATTCGGACAATCCCTGCGGCACGTTTTTAGAACCTGGTTGCGTGCACTCACCTTCAACAATTTCCAAACGTCCATCCGGTGCGGTCACCTCGGGCGCGGCCGGAGACGCATGGCGTGGAGCGAATGCGCGGCGGAAGAGCGCGCTCCCGAGCAAACGAATCTGCTTCGATTTCGAGATCGAAGGACGCCGCTCAAGCGTGTTGTATCCGGTGGCCTCGATCGAGTCCAGTACCGCAAGCCCGCCGCCGCTGAATAATTCGATGTCCACGCGCAATTCGGATTCGACGCTACCCGCAAGCGGCATGCCTTGCGCGAACAGATCCCGCGTCCGGGCAATCAATTCCTTCATCAGCGAAACGTAGCGCCCATCGAACCGCCGCGCGACGATGTCGCCTTCGGTGAGGCCGTGAGCCGCCAGCAATTCAAGAGGAATGTAGATTCGTCCCTTCTCAAGGTCGCGGCTCACATCCTGCCAAAAATTTGCGAGTTGTAACGCCGTGCAGGTGGCATCGGATAGCTGCTGCCTCCAGGCGTCGCGATAACCGCAGAGATACAACACCAGACGTCCCACCGGATTCGCGGAATACTGGCAGTAGCTGAGGACGCCTTCCCACGTGGCGTAACGGTGAACGGTCTGGTCCTGCCGAAACGCTATAAGCAGATCCAAAAATGGTTCGATGGGAATATCGCAGGCGGTGATAGTCTGCCGCAAGGCAATAAACACGGGATGCAAAGCCTTGCCCGCGTAACATTCGCGAAGTTCGTCGTCCCAGGCATCGAGCAACTCGATCGCCCTCGCGGAATCGGAAACTTCATCTCCCAGATCGTCGGCCGAGCGGCAATAGGCGTACACATTATAGAAATGCTGCTGCAGGCGTTTGGGGAGCAGCCACGAAACGACAGTGAAATTTTCGTAGTGATGCGTGGCAAGCCAGCGCGTATATCGCTCGGCTTCCTCCACGGTGCAACCGGACGGAGGCGCGTGGCGGGCGATTTCGAGTTCAGCAGGATTCTGCATGGCTCTGGACCGGACACCGGAGAGCCCGGCGCGGCCTGAGAAACTCCGTGCGGAGCGAGTCGGCTAAGGGATTACCGCAACTTTCATTTCACCGTTGCGGTGTTTCATATGCTCAAACATTTTCGGAAGGTCGACGAGTGGAATTTCAGCGTTCACGAAATCGCTCGAGCGAATTTCGCCGCGCGCCACCGCTTCCAGGGCTTCCCGAATGAATCGCGGCGTGTGATGAAAAGTGGACTTGATGGTGATCTCCGAATAGTGGAGCGCGTTTGGATCCACGGGCACTACCGCCCCGCGAGGGCATCCACCGAACAGGTTGACGACACCGCCGCGGCGGACCATCTGTAAAGCCCAGCCCCAGGTTTGCGGCGCTCCGACCGCCTCGATCACGGAATCGGCGCCACGTCCGCCTTCGGTGAGATCGCGAACCGCTTTCCCCGGATCCGACATTTCCGTCGCGATAAACGCCGCGCGCGCGCCAAACCGCTCCGCTGAGCGAATCTGGTTCGGCCTTTTTCCGAGCGCAATTACGTTCACTCCCTGGCCTGCCAGAACGTGTATAAACGTCAACCCGATCGGCCCGCAACCGATTACGACGGTTGTGTCGCCCGGCTGAATGCCGGTTTCATGAATTCCCCGCAAGACGCAGGCAAGCGGCTCGACCATCGCCGCGTCCTGAAAAGATACGTGCTCGGGAATCACGAGCATGTTCTGGCGAACGATGCGTCCGGGGATGCGTATATATTCGGCGTACGCCCCGTTGTTGAACAGCAAATCCTCGCACAAATTCGTTTGCCCCTTGCGGCAAAACAGGCACACGTTGCAAGGCGCCGAGTTTGACGGAACGACGCGAGATCCGACCTTCAAGCCGCCGTTTACGTCGGAGCCCAGCGATTCGACAACCCCGGCAAGTTCATGGCCGAATACAGCCGGTGGCACGATCATTCGGGCGTGGTATCCCCTCTTCCAAACCTTCAGATCGGTGCCGCAGGTCAATGCAACTTTTACGCGGATTAATGCCTCATCCGCGGCAAGTTTCGGGATATCCACGCTTTCGATCTTCAGGTTCTCGCTGCCATACAAAACCGCAGCGGTCATATGACCGTTCCTTCGACCGTTATGTTCGCTTCTTATCAAGGATGTATCACCACTTTCAATGAATTCCCAACAGGGTGAGCAGCCAATTGCAACGCTCGAGTCATGTCCTCCAAAGAGAATCGGTGAGAAATCAATTCATTCACGGGCAATAGACGCGAAAAAATCAGCCGCGCGGCTTCTTCCTGCCGGTCCACCGCCGCGCTATAACTTCCAAGAATTTCCTTTTCCTCCACTCCAATCGCAGCCGCCGGGAACTCGATCTTCATCCTCGGATCATTTTGCGCGAATAGGAGAACGCGCCCTCCCGGCCTTGCCAGGGCCAGCGCATCGGTGAGAGCGGACGGGATGGGGACGGCGACCAGCACGACATCAGCTCCCCGGCCCGCTGTGCGCGTACGAATTTCGTCCCCGAGATTCCCTTTGCGCGGATCCAGAGCAAGATCAGCACCCAGAGCAAGACTCTTCGAGCGGCGTTCCGGCATCGGGTCGCTTCCGATCACGGTCGCTCCGGCAAGCTTTGAAAGCATCATCAGGAGAAGGCCGATCGGTCCCAGGCCCATGACAAGGACCGTATCCCCTGCAGCCACTCGCGCCTTCTCTACTGCTTTGATGCACGTGTTAACCGGTTCGATAAATGAAGCTTCGTCGAAACTGATACTGTCCGGGATCGCGACCATTCCGCGTTCGACCATCCAGGGCATGGCCCGAACATATTGCGCGAATCCGCCACCGTTGGGGTCGAAGCCCGCCGTGAGGCCTACTTTCTTGTAGGCCGGGCATTGTGAAAACAGCCTCCGGTCGCAATAGAAGCACGCCCCACAAGGGATGTGATGGAAACTCATGGCGCGGTCGCCGATTTTCCATTTGGTGACGCCCGAGCTCACGGCCACGATGGTGCCGGCAACTTCATGCCCGAAAATCTGCGGGGCTGCCACAAATCCGTGCTCGATCTTCTTGATGTCGGTGCCGCAAATTCCGCACGACGCCACCCGAATCAGGACTTCCCCCGCGCCGATGGCTGGGACCGGAATGTCTTCCACAACCACGTGTCCTTTGCCGCGATACACGGCCGCACGCATGGTTGCCGGCACGGGAAACGCCGCAAAGGAAGTCTCGAGGATGGTTCCCGACTGGCTCATTGCGCCGCCATCGCATCCGACTCAATCGGGATTAGCCGGTCGGCAAGCGTTCCGGCGAAAATGTCCAAAAAGTCCGCAAGATGCCGGGAAGCAGTCCGGCAATCCCGCGCCAAGGTGAACAGCGCAGGTAAGCCGGAAGGCCTGCGCAACACCTGGGCAACGACAGCTCCAATCCGAATCTGGCCGTGCGCATTGGTCGCGCATTCAAAATTGTATGGAATGTTGAAATCAACGGTGTCGCTGATGGCACGAATGGCCACCGCCGGCACACCGTGCCGCGCCGCTTCAGCGAGAATCGTGTAGCTCTCCATTTCGACCGCTTCCGCCTCGTTTCCCAGATGCTTCTTTTCCTTCACGCTCGCAAGGACCGTCCGCGAAGTCGCGAACCGTTCGATTTGCTTTGCGCCGCACTCCACTGCGGTCGAGAGTAACTCACGATGGCTGGCTACTGCCACTGGCTCACCGGCTTCGCTGACCAGACGCGAGACCAGGATATCTCCGGGATGAAAACCATTTCGCAATGCCCCCGCCAGCCCGGTTGACACGCAAATGTCGGGCCTTTCCGGGAGGATCCGGCGTACGGCCTCGAGAGCGCGGGTTTGCCCCATACCCGTCAGAATTGCGCGAACCCGCGCGCCGCCAAATTCCGTTTCATAGACCGGCCATTCCCCCGGCAACCGGCGAAAGTTTCTTCGCCGCTGCCACGGCGTGAATTCCGCCTGAACTGCGAATGTCACCAGTATCTTCATGGACTCCGACACTCACCTATGCCGCGTGGGCGCGCGCCGCTGCGTGCACGCCACAGGCGGGAACATACCCGTTTGCTTCAAACCAGCTAACTGCGCGCGCCAGGGCGGCCTCAATTGGCCCGTGCACGAAACCCAGCTCCTGGACGGCTTTTGATGCGTCCACGAACATCTTGTGCCGAGCCATGCGCACGCCCTCGAGCGGAATCTGGGGTTCGCGGCCCCGGAGCCTTGAAACCGCCGTATCCACGTATCCAGCAGCATAGGCCAGAACGTGGGGAAATTTCCAGCGCGGCGCATGCCGGCCGCTAATGGCGGCAAGAATGTCCAGCATTTGTTTCAGCGATAGGTTGTCGCCGCCCAGAATATATCGCTCTCCGATACGTCCGCGCTCGGCGGCCAGGACGTGGCCACGGGCGCAATCCTCGACCGGAACGAAATTCAGGCCCGTATCCACATAGCCGGGCATCCGGCCGTTCAGGAAATCCACGATGATCTTCCCCGTCGGGGTGGGCTTGGAATCGCCCGGGCCCACCGGCGTCGTGGGATTGACAATCACGACGGGTAGGCCTGTTTCGGCTGCGCTCATCGCGAGATGCTCCGCCTGAAACTTCGAGCGCTTGTAATGCCCGATCATCTCTCCAAATGACGCCTGGGTCGCCTCGTTCGGGAGGCTGCCTTCCCGCGGTACAGCAATCGTGGCAACCGTGCTTGTATAAACGAATTTTTCGACGCCCGCCCTTCGCGCTGCCTCAAGCAAATTCCACGTTCCGGTCACGTTTGATTCGTAGATCTCACGAGGATCGCGTGACCACAAGCGATAATCCGCAGCAACGTGAAAGACGCGAGACACCCCGGCCAGAGCCCGGTCGAGCGACGCCGCGTCCCGCAAATCTCCGGTGACTCGCTCCGCCTGGAATCCATCAAGCGCTCCGAGATTGCTCGACGGGCGCACCAGCACGCGAACGCTTTCGCCGCGCACGGCGAGTTCACGCGCTACGTGACTGCCGAGGAACCCTGTCGCCCCTGTGACCAGCGTTTTCATAACACTCGCAACGTCCCGTCGGGAGAAACCAAATCGGTTGGCGGCGGAGGCATCATCGTCGTGCCGCCTCCAGAATGGCCATTCGTAGGTCCGCTGCCCGTCGTCTTGCCCACCTTCCCGCCCATTTTGCCTGAAAACTGCCACTTCATCATGGTCCAGGTGTCGCCAAGTTGACGCTTCGCGCCCAGCACCGGCGTGGTTTCAAAACCTACGTGCATCATGCAGTCCGCGCAGCGCGGATCGTTCCCCGGCCCATACTTTTCCCAGGGCGTCTGATCGATCATTTCGCGGTAAGAACCGTAGTGATTGTCCGTGATGACGTAGCAGGGGCCTTTCCACCCGCGCGGGTTGAAGGTGGGCGTGCCCCAGGCCGTGCATTCCAGTTCGCGCTCTCCGCGAAGGAAATCGAGGTAAATGGGAGAAACCATCAAGTTATGCTTGTCGAGCAAGCCTACCGCCTCGCGGAATTTCTCGCGGATGTCCGCGCGCGACATGAAGATATCCGTCGTCTGCACTGCGGCGTAACCGTAGGCCGGAGACAGCATGTAACCGTCGACACCCAAAGTATCCAGATACGCATAGAGGTCCGCAATCTCGTTGAGGTCCGTTTCCTTATAAATCGTGGTATTCGAGCAGACCATAAAGCCCGCCGCCTTTGCCGCCTTGATCCCTTCGATGGCTTCGCGGAACACACCGTCTTTTTCGACGCAAAGGTCATGCGTCCTCTCGAGGCCGTCCAGGTGGACGTTGAAAAAGAAACTGGAAGTCGGTTTGAACTCGTGCAGCCGCTTGCGAATAAACATCCCGTTGGTGCACAAAATAATGTGGCGCCCGCGGTCCAGAATTTCCCGCGCCAGCCGCCCGATTTCGGGATAGATCATCGGCTCGCCACCGCAAATCGAGACGATCGGCGCGCCGCATTCATCCGACGCGGCCATGCATTGCTCGACGGTCATGACTTCATTGATGGTGGATTTATACTCGCGGATCCGGCCGCATCCCGTACACGTTAGGTTGCAGGCGTGCAACGGCTCGAGCATCATGACCATCGGGAACTTTTTCGTGCCGCGAAATCGGTTGCTCGCCACGTATTTCGCGAGGTTCGCGGTCATCTTCAGCGGATATCTCATTCACTCTCCTAAGTCAGTTGTCGCTCGAACTCCTGCGGCTCGACGCGCAGCCCGCAGGACTGCTCGATATTCGTGGTCATGTTCCGGTATCGCGAGAGCGCGTACAAAGGAAAATAATTCTTGTACAGGTGATACTTCAGGTAAAACACGCATGGAAACCCGGTGCCGGTGAATTCGCTTTCAGCCCAGGAGCCATTTGTTTTCTGCTGCTCCACCAGATGTTTCACGGCCATCGCGATGGCCGGGTCGCCCGGTTCGCTCGCAGCGAGCAATCCGATGAGTCCCCACGCCGTCTGGGAAGCCGTGCTGGTCCCGATGCCCTTGCGCGCGGGGTCGTAATAAGAAGCGATCGATTCCCCAAATCCGCCGTCCGAATTTTGAACCGATCGCAGCCATCCGACGGCGCGCTGGCAGTATTCGCCCGCGCTCAGCGCCACCGTTTCAAGCGCCCTCAGCACTCCGCTCGTACCATACACATAATTCACGCCCCAGCGTCCGAACCAGGATCCATCCGCAGTCTGGTCTTTCAGCAGGAATTTCTCGGCCCGCTGGATCACCGGATGATTCGAGGGCCAGCCGTACCGACCTAGGCATTCCACCACGCGGGCTGTAACGTCCGCTGTGGACGGATCAATCATTGCATTGTGATCGGCAAACGGAATCTGGCAGAGAAATCGCCGGTCATTGTTGTGGTCGAAGGCGCCCCATCCACCGTCGTCATTCTGCATCGCGAGCAGCCAGGTGAGGCCGCGTCGCGTCGCGGCTTCCATGCGCGCCTTGTCCGGAAAATCCACGCGCTGCAAAGCCATCAGGACAAAAGCGCTGTCGTCCACGTCAGGAAAGAATTCATTGCGGAACTCAAACGCCCATCCGCCCGGCTTGACTCCAGGGGTCTTGAGCATCCAATCGCCGGGACTCACGATTTGATTATCGAGCAGCCATTTCGCGGCCTCCACCAATGCCGGATGGTCGGGCGGAAGACCCGCTTCTTCCAGCGCTACCATGGCAATCGCCGTGTCCCAGACCGGCGATACACAGGGTTGAACACGGATCGTGTCGCCCTCCTCAATCTCAAAACGCGAAAATTCATTGATCTCGCGAGCCGTGAGTGGATCGTCCGGTGAATGCCCGAGCGCGATGAGGGCAAAAATCGCGTTCATCATGGCCGGATAAATCGCGGCCAACCCTTCGCTGCGCTCCAGGTGCTCCAGCATCCATTCGCGAGCCTGCCTAAGCGCCCGCTGCCGCAGAGGCTTCCAGGGCACGCGTTCATACAGCTTTAGGCCGCGGTCCAGGGCAAGAAAGAAATTCCTCCAGCTGAACAGCTGTTTGTCCCAATCCAGGCCAAGAGCTTTTCGTGACGAATCCCGGTAAAGCGCGTCCACGGAGATCCCGTCCGGAACAGAAAATCGCGGTTTGTGCGCGTAGAGGATCGTTAGGGGTATGACGATTCCCCGTGTCCACGATGACATTTCGTAAATGTTGATCGCAAACCAATTCGGAAGAAGCATCAATTCCGGCGGAACCGCAGGCACCATTTCCCAGCCAACGGCCCCCACCAAGGCCAAATAGAGCCTGGTGTAGGAATTTGACGCCTCAAGGCCACCCAATTCGTGGATCCGTTTGCAGGCGCGCTTGAGGCGTTCAGAATCCGCAAGGTCTCCCGCGAGCCGCAGGGCAACATACGCCTTTACGGTCGCGTTTAGTTCAGACGGCCCGCCAAAGTAAATATTCCAGCCGCCATCGTCAAGCTGGCGACGCCGCACATAATTCGCAAGCTTTTCGATTCGCTCTGGTTGCGCCTTGCCGATCACGTTGAGGTAAAAAATATAATCGGATTCGAGAGTTGTATCGGCCTCCAACTCGCCCAGCCAATAGCCCTCAGATGCCTGTAAGGAAAGAAGATAGCTTACACCCCGATCGATCGCATCGGACAGGCGATCCGCCAGGACGGGTAGCATGCGTGTGGACCGGGAATTCCCCGACTGTTCAAATTGGATGTGAGTTCCTAATGCCATCTGTTTATGTACAAACCTTCACACACTTTTGATGCGCGCAAGATGAATATGGGTCATCCGAATACACCAAACCGGCAGCCCTCAGTGCAATTTGTATGGCCCGGGAATCATTTTCGCACTCGCTCGGATAAACAGGGATATATCCGCCCCCAAGCACGAGAACCTATTCGGCCCATGTCTATTATCTTAAGTATTTAAGCGCGGGTCAATAACCATTACATTTTGCCATGGTTCAGTAGGTAGCACCCCCGATCCCCTAGCCGTTCCCCTCTTTGGTTCGTTTTTCGAGGATTTTGACGCGCGCCGCGAGTTCCGGCAAGCGCCCTAACCATGCGAACTGCTCTTTAAACTTGCTTAGAGGCCTCGCGGGGGTTCCCCAGACGATCTGTCCGGCGCGAATGATCTTGCCCGGCAATATTCCAGCCTGTCCACCGATAATTGCGCCATCCTCAATCTCGCAATGGTCGCCCAGTCCTGCCTGGCCGCCGAAAGCCACGTCCTTTCCAATCACGGCAGAGCCAGAAATGCCCGTTTGTGCCGCAATTACGGTATTTTCGCCGATTTGGACGTTGTGAGCGATATGCACAAGGTTGTCAATCTTCGTGCCAATCCCGATGTCAGTCCTGTCCAGAGACCCGCGATCGATTGTTGTGTTCGCCCCAACCTCGACGTCGTCCCCGATTTCAACTCCCCCAACCTGAGGAAATTTACATCTCTTGCCGCCATCGGCCACGTAGCCAAACCCGTCCGAACCAATCACTGCGCCGGAGTGGAGAATGACCCTATTTGCGATTTGCGCCCCGGCATAAAGCGTGACATGGGGGTAAAGCCGGCAATTTTCCCCTAAATGGACCTCACGGCCGATAAAACAGAACGCCCCAATCTGCGTGCCTTGGCCGATTTTCGCTCCATTTTCGATCACGGCATATGGCCCCACGGAAACGCCTCCCGCGAGGTTTGCAGTGGGAGAAATCACTGCAGTCGGGTGAATGCCTATCGCAATGGGGGTTGGAGGCGAAAGCCATGCAGCAGCGCGCGCAAATGCCAATTTTGGATTCGCGGCTCGTAGCAGCGTTTTCCCCGCGAGGGCAACGCCTGGTGCAGTCAGTACGCACTTCGCGGCGGAAGCGGCTGCGCGTTCCAGGTGGCGAGGAGCTTCCACATAAATCAAGTCGGTGGCGCTTGCCGAAGCGGGGGCGGCCACGCCGGACAGTAGCGAATTGCCGTCACCTTCGAGGGCGCAGCCCAGGAACTCTGCAAGTTCATGTGCGGTGCGTGTCATGGCTGAATTTCTCCTCAACTGGACTTCACGTCCCAAATTCAATTCGTGCGATCATCTACGATAGATCGGCGGCTCGTCGGGCGGCCGTGTCTTCCATCTGCGGTGCAGCCAGAGCCATTGGTCCGGATAACGCCGGACGTAATTTTCAATCACTCGCGTAAATCGCTGCGTATTTTCGCGAATGTCCATCGCATCGTCCCCGGTGCGAACCACCTCCACCGCGGGTTCAAAGGAGAGCCTGTATTTCCGCAACGCGGCATCCCAGTGAAGAAATCCGGGGACCACGGCTGCGCCGGTATGTAGAGCGAAACGGGCAAGCCCGGCGGTCGTGCATGCTGGAATGCCGAAGAAATCTACAAACACTCCTTCGGCGAGCAACGTATTCTGGTCGGCCAAAATCCCCACCGTCCCGCCCGCGGCAAGCACTTTTAATACCGCCCGCGCCGATTGGTTCTTTTCCACCGGGAGATTTCCGCCGAGGCACCGGTAGCGCGCCACCATGGCGTCCACGCGCGGATTGTCAATCGCGCGCGCCAGAAAGTGCAGTGGGTAACCGAACAAAGCCTGCGCAAAAGGCGCGAGTTCCCATGCGCTCATGTGCCCGGTGAGAAATAAGACTCCTTTGCCGCGCGCTTGCGCGGACGCGAAGTTTTCAAAGCCGTCCAGCAGCACGCTGTGGTTGATGTTCTTCTTGGCGTACTTGGGAAAATGCGCGAATTCCGCGCCCATCCAGCCCAGCTGCCTGGTCATTCCCCGTATCGCTGCGCGGCGCTGTTTTTTCGTCCATTCAGGAAACGCGATTTTCAAATTTTCATTCGCGGCGGCGCGCAGTCCCGGCCGCATCCAAAGAAGGAGCACGGCCGTGCGCGCGCCGACAAATCTTGCTAAGGATCGCGGCATCGCGCCGATCGTCTTCAGAAGCAGCCATGCCGCTGCGTATTCCAGTCGTTCTCGCACCGAGGGATTATACCGGGTACGGGCTCGACTTTTACGCTGAGCCCACTGGAAATGAAACTTCAGTTTTCACGCCTCTTTACTGAAATCAGGGCGCGTCAATGCTAGACTCAACCGCTTGGATTTTTCCACCCCAATTCGCTCGCGCGCCTCTGACGAAGGTAATTTCCAGGTTCCGCTTTGGAGCATACCTGTTGTCCTCGTTGTCCTCTATGTGTGCCTGTTCAGCGGCCTGGGCGCGTTGGGTCTGGTGGGGCCGGACGAGCCGAGATACGCGGCGATTGCCCGCGCAATGGCGGAGACACACGATTGGGTCACTCCTCGATTGTGGGGTACGCCGTGGTTTGAAAAGCCGGTGCTCTACTATTGGACTGCCGGAATCGCCATGCGCATTTTTGGAGTGAGTGAGTTTGCCGCCCGGCTGCCCTCAGCGCTCGCTGCATTGCTCGCTGTTCTCGCGGGCGCGTGGACTGCGTTGCGTTCCTACGGAGTGGGCGCAGCCTGGTATTCCCTGCTAATGCTGCCCACGTCTGTCGCGATGATTGGATTCGCGCGCGCAGCAAGCCCGGACATGCTTTTCGCAGGGCTTCTGACGGCTGCAATGGCCATTGCTTATGAAATGCTGCAAAAACCGCGGCCCGGACCGATTTTGCGCATCGCATTCGGATTTTTTCTTGGCGCCGCTGTCCTTGCGAAAGGCCCCGCGGCCGTGATTCTCGCGGGCGGAGCGACGCTGCTCTGGGCTGTGCTTTCCCGGCGGTGGCGCGCTCCATTCCGGTTTCTGCATCCTCTGATCATTCTCGTGTTCTGCGCGACCGCGCTGCCGTGGTACGTCCTGTGCGCGATGCGCAATCCGGATTTTTTGCGCGTCTTCATCTGGCAGCATAATTTCCAGCGATACCTCACGCCGATCTTCGAGCATCGCCAGCCGTTTTGGTTTTACGGACCAATTTTTCTGCTGGGAATTCTTCCTTGGCTCCCGCTCCTGTTTACGGCCATGTTTGACGCGGCGCGCAACCGACGCAAAAGTACGCTAATGAATTCGCCAGGACTTTTCATTGCATGCTGGGCCACATTTACTTTCCTTTTTTTTAGCCTCTCGCAGTCCAAATTGCCCGGATACATCCTGCCCGCAATTCCTCCTGCCGTGCTATTGCTTGCAAGGAGTTTTGCGCGGCAAATCGAACAAAATGTCTGGGGAACGCGACTGGCGGCCGCAGTAACCGGAATTATTTTTCCGCTGATGCTTGGAATCATTCGAACAAAGCCCAGGCTGGCATTTGGGACAGAAGTCGGGTTTGATCCCGACCTCATTCGAGGCGTTCAAGTCGCATTTGTGGTTGCGCTCGCGGCTGGCGGACTGATCGTTGGGTTCGCACTCTACCGGAAATGGAGTGGCGCAATTGCCACGACCGCGAGCGCGGTTGTGATTCTTTTATTGATCGCAAACCAGATGCTCATGCCGGGCCTCGACCGAATTATTTCCGCAAGGCCGGCGGCTATCGGACTGATCACTGCGTTTAAAGCCACGCCGCAGGACATCGCAGTCTATCATTTGCCTCGAGCATATGCGTATGGGTTGGACTATTACTTCGGAAAAGATCTGCCCGAGTGGACCCCCGAAAATACTCGGGCAGCTTATATTTATTTCAGCAAAAGCTCTCTTACACAATTGAATCAGTTCCCCCAATTATTTGATGGGCGAACAAGCGCATCTTTCCCGGCTACATCAGATGGAAAGATCTATTTAAGGTTGGACCGGCAGCCCAAAAAGTAACGAATTGATTCAGGCTTAGTTGACGGAGCCGGGCGCCCCGGTAGCCGGCAAATTTACCAGGAAGAAACTTACGATGCGGTTTTCGTAATTCCGCTTTTCATCGTCGAGCATTCCCGCGTAGTTTCCCTTGGACACAACCACAAGCTCGTGCGGCGGCGGCGACGCACGGAATATTTCAGTGGTGGTATCCGCCAGTATCGGATCCTCGGGTGACTCGAGATAAAGCTGGGCGACTCCGGAAAGTTTTCCGATGCTTGTCGTCAAAGGCGGCACGTTCCGGTAATGGGAGTTGAGCGCGCGAAATTCCAATTCTGCAATGCGTGTAATCAGGCTTAGCGACCCCAGGCCCGACCGGGCTACATACACCCTGACCATGTCTTCCGGTTGGCTGTAAGCGGATTCCACTGCCGCCGCGTGTACGCGATGATCGCTGATTGCTTCAGAGAGCGCCACGTATGCGCCAAGATTTACACCCCACAGCCCGAAGCGGTTCGGGTCTACATCGCCCCGGCTAGCAACCGCATTCATGGCGGCGTGCAACTCGGAGACTTCCCGAAAGCCCAGAGTGGAACGACCGTTACTCGCCCCCTGCGCGGAAAAATCGAATAGGAAGACGTTGTATTGCTGATCCTGCAGGGCGGAAGCAAGCGTAACAAGCTCTCCCCGGCTGGACCCATAGGCCGGGCAAAGCATGATCGTGGGAGCAGCCTTCAGGCCAGGAAAAAACCAGCCCTCGCGTTGGCCCTCCCCGGGAGCGGCATAGGAAAGTGTTTGGGGATGTCCCGGGAAATTTTGAAGGTCAATCTCGGAGGTTCTTTGCGCCGGCGAAATCGCCTTATACATGAGATATCCGGAAATCCCCGCCGCGGCAAAAAATCCGATGAAGACGAACGCCAGAATGGCGATGACGAGCTTGGAGTACCACGTCGAGGGATCTCGCAATTCGGAAATGAATGCCATGCTCTGGAATTCGCCGCCCTGAAGCGAGGATTGGCCCAGCCGTTCGATTCGCTGGGAGGATTGCGCAACGCTCGGCTCGCGCATGTTAACACAGTTGGCAACGTGTTACCCCCGGTGGATGTCCCGATTGTTACTGAAATGCACTATGGGGCCGCCAGTATGGTAAAAAGGATTGTGCACGTTGCTGGTCATTTACCGGGAACCTCTCCCATGCAGATTATTGATCTGCGGCAGTTATCCTCGTGGCAACTGGAACCTTTGCTGGGCGAGGAAGTGCGGCAATGGCGGGAAGATCTGCAATGGGACTATCGCGCCTCGGTTGAATTGATCAAGAAATTCGTGGATGCGCGCTCCCTTACCGGTTCGGCCATCCTCGAGGGCGGACGCCCGGTCGGATACGCGTTCTACGTCCTGGAAGAACACAAGGGGCTGGTCGGCGGATTGTTTGTCTCCCCTCGTCACGAGCAACAGGAATTGAGTCAGCGGCTGCTCACCGATACGCTGACGACACTCAGCGGGATCCCAAAGCTGGAGCGCGTGGAAGCGCAGCTGATTCCCTTCGGCTATGCACTTGATCCGGTGCTTACCGAGTATGGATTCCGATTGTACATGCGGCAGTTCATGATCGCGCCGCTCGCCGCGACTTACGGCGGACCGGCTCTCGATGTTCTTCCGGGACTCATTCGTGAGGGCCCCGGCGCGGGATTGATTCTTGAGCGGTGGGAGCATCGCTATTTCGAGCCATGCGCGCGGCTGATTCAACTCGCCTATTCGGATCACGTCGACGGCGAAATCAACGATCAATACCGCAGCGAAGCCGGCGCTCTTCGCTTCTTGAAAAATATCATTATCCTGCCAGGATGCGGGCAGTTTCAGGCCGAAGCTTCCTTTGTGCTTCGCGAGCCGCATGCGAACCAACTCGTGGGAGTCGTCCTGAATTCGCGGGTGTCCACCGGCGTCGGGCACACGACGCAAATCTGCGCCATGCCCGGATACCAGGGCCGTGGCCTCGGCCGCCGCCTGATGGAAGCCTCCCTGCACGCCCTGCGTGTGCGCGGCTACACGACCGTATCGCTCACTGTAACCTCGGGAAACGAACGGGCTGTCCGCCTATATGAAAAACTGGGATTCGTCGCGATCAAGAAATTCGCCGCCGGCGTTTGGACTGCGTATTAATGTTCCGGCGGGCTGCAAGCACCCGTATTTCAAATTTGAGATCTTCCCCCTCCCAGTGGCATCCCGGAAACCCTCATGTTTCGCGCCCTTGCTGACCGATAAGGGCCTTTGTCATACTGGAAATTATGAGAAGCCGCGCTATTTCCGGGCTGGCTTTGCTTGCCGTGTTGCTGTGCGCAGGCGCAGCTCGCGCTGATGAAATTCGCCTGAAAGACGGCACGAAAATTACCGGAACCATTGTTGGATTTGAAGACGGCTCTTTCCGCGTCGAAACTTCCTATGGCTTTGCGTTGATCCAGAAAGACAAGGTCGCGGACATCAATATCACCGCCGCGAAAAAGGATCCCGAGCCCAAAGCAAAATCAACGGCACCGTCCGCGCCGCCTTTCGCGCCGCCATCAACTCCGGCTCCCGCGGTGGTTCCCGCGGTCGCGAAAGAGCCCGCCTCGGGCGCCGGCGCCTCAGCCGAAATGATGGCTCCGGTGCCAGAACGCACTGCACCGGCGAAAACCGAAGCCGCATCGCCCAAGCCCAAAACCGTTGCCGCAGCGGCGCCCGCGGCGCCCCCGCCGCCTGCAACGCCACCGCCTCCGCCACCAGCGCCTGAGCCAGTCGTGATTCGCGACGAGATTCGCGGCAACCTGTATGTGAATCTCACCTACGGCTTCCAGATGTACAAGCCGCCGAGCTGGGACTTGATTCCGGACGCTCGCAAGGCCTTGCCTGATGCCGTCGCCGCTCTTGGCACCAACGACGAAACAACCCTGCTCGTTATCGGCCGTGAGCACACGAAGGATTCTCTCGACGCGCACGCCGCTGCAACTGGAAAGACACTGAGCGGCGTGTATGACAATTACCGGCTGATATCGAATCAGCACGTAGCGGTCGCCGGATTTCCCGCGATCGAGCAGCACTCGCGCGGAACCGCGGATGGGCATGATTGGTCAGTTGTGCTGGTGACGTTTCTGCGAGGGAACGATGCGTACACGTTGCTGGGAATGACGTGGGCGGATTCGGATCTGATTCAGCTTCAGGAAAACGTAATTTCGAAGACAGTAAACAGCCTGGTGTTCACTGTACAGTAGAAACCTTCAATAGCGCCCAGTAGCGTAGGCTTCAGCCTGCGCTCATTTTAAAAAATTCAAAAGAGCGCAGGCTGAAGCCTACGCTACTGGTGCACGATCATCTGGTTTTCACGAGTCACCAGTCGCTAACCACTATTCAACTCAACTTCAACCGTATGATATCCCGTCGCCCCATCCGGCCATTCGCTCGAGTGTGCTGACGTCTGCAGCTTTCCGTTGCCATCTGTGGCGCGAACTTGAATCTCACGCTTTCCAGTCGGCGGGTTTATCCACATATAGCGCCAAAACGACCATACCTGCGACGGCGTCGGATTGCTGAAGATCTCGCAGGGGCTCCATGTATTGCCGCCATCGGTGGAGATTTCGACTTTTGAAACTCCGGCATTATTTGCAATCGCCCATCCTGTAATCACGAAATTTTTTCCCGCGATTTTCTCGCTGCCGCGCGGGTCATCAATCACGGATTGCAGTTGGCGCTCGCCCGTGTTCGACCATCCCATCCATTCCCAGTAGCCCAGGTGTTCCTTGTCAACCAGTTCGATGCGCGTAAGCCATTTCGGCGTTTTCATCCCGTAAATTCCGGGCATCAGCATGCGCAGCGGGAAACCATGAATGCGCGTCAACGGCTCGCCATCCATGTCATAGGCCAGAAAATTGTGATCGCGCATCAGGCGCTCGATGACATGCCCGGTGGTGTAGCCCTCTGCTGCGTACAGGATCGCGTACTTTGCATTGGATTTGAGCGTGGCCCGTTCGAGCAAGGGACGCAGCAGAGTGCCGCGCCAGTTCGCCGTATCAATCAGGCCGCCCGCGATTTCGTTCGAAATGCATTCGAGCGTGAGCGTGGTTTCATACGGCGCAAGCTTTCGAATGTCGTCGTAATCGAAATGCAGCGGCTCGTCCACCAGGCCGTCAATCGTCAGCGACCATTTGTTCACATCAACCGCAGGCTCTCCGTGCGACGAAGTGACGTAAAACTTGTCCACCGGAGCAATTGCGCGCAAAGCCGCCTCGGGCCCGAACTGTTCGTAGTCCTTGACGCCAACATATTCGCCGCCAAACCCATACGACAGCGAACGATACACGGCATAGGGCAGGAGAATCCCCAGCCCTGCTCCTCCAACAATCGAAATGAATCTACGCCGGTCCATGTGGCTATCTTTGAATGTACCACTACCCATATCTTACGGAGGTGGAGATGGTTTAGATGAGGCCAATTAGCGGGTAGGGGTGCAGGATCGCGGCATCGCACTCAGAAAACTAGAGTCGTCGTCCCACTCCCTGTAGTCACACGTTATTTCTTCGCCGGCTTCAATATCTTTTATCGCCACCTCGGCGTTTTCCTCCTCGTTCCATGCGGTGTTGGGGTCATCGGAGTGGTTATAAAAGCGGGCGTCGTCATTGTTCATTGTGTAATATCCGTGCTGGAAAACGGCGTACTTGTCCAGAAAGTCCAGCGCCGTCTGAGGAAGATTGCTCCAGTCCCTTATCTCGCAGTCAAATCCCTCGACGTATTTCCAAACTGCCGTGCCGGCTTTTACCGGATCCAAGGCGAAAAGCCCGATTCCTTGAATCTTACTTGGACGTATTTCGGTTCTTACAAGCATCATTGAGGGAACGTCCTCCTTTGTTTCGATCTCCAAAAACATAAAAATCAGGCTTTAGAACTTTGTGACTTCAGAAAAATTAAAATTCCGCACTTTCATTGCCGGGACAACCATTTCGAACGATTCTTCCCCGGCGGCGCGGACTGGCGGGCCCATCATTTCCACGTTCGAAAGCATTTCGAGCATGCTTTGGTTGAAACGGAAATTTCGAATGCCGCTGGTGACTCGGCCATGTTCCACGAGGAACGTTCCATCGCGTGTCATGCCTGTCAGGATTTTTTCGTAGGGGTCCACTTCGCGGATGTACCAAAGCCGCGTGACCAGGATGCCGCGCTCAGTCGAGCGCACCATTTCGTCCACTGATGAGTTGCCGCCGGAAAATACCAGGTTGATCGGCGCCTCGCCCTCGTCGTTGGGTAAAGAAAAGGCATGGCCGGTGGGCCTGGTTTTCAATTTTTTGGCCGTGGCGTGGGAATAGACCAGGTTGCGCGGGATGCCCTTGTCCAGCAGCAGGACTTTCTGGCGCGGAATTCCTTCGCCGTCGTATGGCGCGCCGGATTGCAATGGGTGATACGCGTCGTCGTAGATCGTGATGTTGTCGCCCAGGATTTTTTTGCCCATGCGTTTGTTGAAGCAGGATCGCTGGTCCATCATCGCGGTGCCGGCGAAGTCGTAGAACAAATATCCAACCAGATCGAGCACGGCGGAGGGTTCGAGAATCACAGTCCAGCGACCGGGCGCGGCCTCACCGGGCTTACGCGAGGCGGCGCATTTTTCGCTGGCGCTGCGGGCAAGGGCGGACGGATCGAGGCGGCTGAGGTCGGGAGAATTTTCCTTGGCCCATCCGGAGGAATCGGATTCCAGAATCGTAATGGAAAATTCAGCGCGCGTCTGGCGGTGCGACGCGAACAGGCCGCTCGTATTTGCAATGGCCATCTGGGTGACGCCCGTCGAGAATATGCCGGCGGCAGTCTGCTTATTTTTTTCGGCCAATTCAGTGACGCGAACGACGGCACGCGCGCGGTCATCGGGCGAGGCGTGTGCGGTGTTTTCAAAGTAGCGCGAAACTTTGGTGTATTTTTGCGGTCCCGGCATGGGAAGCAGGCCGGAGATGCGCGGCTGGCTACTCGCGAGAGTTTTTGATGCCTCCACGGCGCGGCGCAGTGATTCATCGTCCGTCTTGTTGGTCGTGGCGCGCGCCGTACGGCCATCGAGCACGGTTCGCACCGAGACGTTCAGCACTTGCTCCGCAACATTCTGATGAATCGTGTTGTTGGCGAACCGCGTGAGCGCGTCCGAGATCACGCCGATTTCGACTTCCGTTTCATCCGCATCGCTGAACTTGAAGATCTTCTCCGCGATCCGGTTCAGCTCGGCGTCGGAGAGTAAGTGCAACGCAGCGACTGCCGGACCGGATTTCCGGCGTGCGGTGGCGCGGCCTTTCTTCGCTGATTTTCGGAACCTCTTGGTCACAAACCCTCTGGGCGATCTCCGGTAGCACAGACTTCAGCCCGCCTGCCGGACGGTCAGGCCTGTGTGGTTTTGAATTTTTCAAATGCAGAAAGCACACAGACACGCCCGTCCGGCAGGCGGGCTGAAGTCTGTGCTACTCAATGCTTACGATTTGGCAAATGCCGCGCCCAGCTTCACATTTCGGAAACGCGCGGGCGCGGCGCCGTGTCCGGTGCCCATGGTCTGCATGGGCTGGCCCTTGCCGCAGTTCGGCGTGCCCCAGAGCGTCCAGTGCTCGCGCGAGCAGATGGCGTCGCAGCTGTTCCAGAATTCGGTGGTGATGCCGCTGTAGCTGGGATTTTTCAGCATGCGGCTCTTTTTTCCATTCTTGATTTCCCATCCAATTTCGGTGGAAAACTGGAAGTGGTAGCGCTTGTCATCGATCGACCAGGAACGATTGGTTTCCATCAGGACGGCGTCGTCGGTGTCGGCGATCAAGTCGTCATAGTGCCATATCCCGGGCAAAATGCTGATGTTGGTCATGCGAATAATCGGCAGGCGATTCCAGGATTCGGTGCGCATGGTGCCGCCGGAACGTTTCAGTCCGATTGAAATCGCCGTTTCGCGATTGGACAGGTAGCCGGTGAACAATCCGTCGGTGATGATTGGGATGCACTGCGCGGGAACGCCCTCATCGTCGTAGCCGAACGTGCCGAGGCCGGAGCCGTGTTCGAGGCGCGCATTGGCGACGACGTTCACGATGTCGGAACCGTAGCGCAGCTTGTCCAGTTTTTCGAGCGTCAGGAAACTCATGCCCGCAAAATTCGCTTCCATGCCGAGGACGCGGTCAAGCTCGATGGGATGTCCGATGGATTCGTGAATCTGCAGGCCAAGCTGCGAGCTGTCGAGGATGAGCGTCCCGACCCCTTGGGGGGCCTGCGCGGCCGAATGCAGCGCCACGGATTCTTCGGCGACTCGTGGCGCGTTGCCGACCAGATCGAGCGATTCCACAAGTTCGTAACCAGCGAGCATGTGCTGACCGCCGAAGCTATTCGGATAGGAACGCTTCTGAATTTCGGTGCCCGCAAATGTGGTGGCCACGATGCCCGCGCCGGATTGCATCTTGATCTGATGGATCGCCGAACCAATCGAAGACGCAAAAAACTGCTCAATGCGCCGGAACGTCATGGACGTTTCCGTGAGCGTGACGCCCTTGACGCGCGACATTTCCTTATCCGCAGCGAGCAGCAAGTCGAGCTGGCGTTCCAGCGGAATCAGGAACGGATCTTTGACGTAGGGATTCTGCCATGTGTCCTCATAGGCCTCGACCGGCACCATCTCGACGTCATGCAGCTTGGCGAGCGCTGATGCCTTGGCGATGGCGACGGCCTCGGCGGCGCAGGCTGCAATTCCCTCCCGCGTCAGGCGATCGGTGGAAGCAAATCCCCACGAGCCCCGAGCGATAACGCGAATCCCGATGCCGTACGATTCGGATTCGGAGAGAGCGCCGACCTGCCCGTTTTTGGTGGAAAGATTGCGGTTGCGTATGTCCATGACGCGCGCGTCCGCGTAGGTCGCGCCGCGCATTTTCGCGGTTTCGAGCGCCCAGTTGGCGAAGTCGCGCATCATGTATGATGAGCCAGCAATATGAAAAAGATTAGAACACAGAGGACGCAATGCGCGCGAAAAAATCTAGACGGTGCCTTCCGACCACGATGCCAGATACAGTTCCTGCTCGGGAGTAAGCTTGTCCATCTGGACGCCCATGGATTCGAGCTTGAGCTTGGCGATGTGGCGATCAATCGCTTCGGGCACGGTGTAAACCTGCGGCTTGAGATCGGCGGCGTGCTTCATCATGTATTCCGCCGAAAGCGCCTGGTTAGCAAAGCTCATATCCATCACGGCGGCCGGATGGCCTTCCGCGGCGGCGAGGTTAATCAGACGGCCTTCGCCCAACAGATAAATCCTGCGGCCGTCCTTGATGGAGTACTCCTCCACAAACGGGCGCGCGACGCGACTGCCGCTGGACATTTTCTCGAGCGCCGGAATATCAATCTCGACATTGAAGTGGCCGGAATTGCAGATGACCGCGCCGTCCTTCATTCTCTCGAAATGCTCGCCTGCCAGAACCGATTTGTTTCCGGTGACGGTGACAAAAATATCGCCAATCTTCGCAGCCTCCGCCATGGGCATTACGCGGAAACCATCCATAACGGCTTCGATTCCGCGTACCGCATTGATTTCAGTGACGATCACGTCGGCGCCCAGGCCTTTTGCACGCATGGCCACGCCTTTGCCGCACCAGCCGTATCCTGCGACCACGACGCGCAACCCTGCGATCAGCAGATTCGTCGCGCGGATGATGCCATCGATCGTCGATTGCCCGGTGCCGTAGCGGTTATCGAAGAAATGCTTGGTCTCTGCGTCGTTCACGGCAATCACCGGATACTTCAGGGTGCCGTCCTTGGCCATGGCGCGCAGACGGATCACGCCGGTAGTGGTCTCCTCGGTGCCTCCGATGACGTCGGCAACAAGGTGCTTGTGCTTGGTGAGCAACAGCGTCACCAGGTCCGCGCCATCGTCCATGGTCATTTGTGGCTTGTGTTCAATGGTGGCGTTCAGGTGCGCGTAGTAGGTGGCGTTGTCCTCGCCCTTGATCGCGTAGGTTGGAATTGAGTAATCCTTGATCAGCGACGCGGCGACTTCGTCCTGCGTCGAAAGCGGATTCGACGCGCAAAGAACGAGATCGGCTCCGCCGTCGCGCAGCGTGATTGCCAGGTTCGCCGTTTCGCTGGTCACGTGGAGGCACAGGGCAAGGCGCACGCCTTTGAGCGGCTGTTCTTTGATGAATCGCTTGCGGATCAACTGGAGGACGGGCATCTGCTGGTTCGCCCACTCGATCTTGCGCTTACCTGCTTCGGCCAGCGCCATATCCTTCACATCGCCTGCTACACCTTGAGCCATCTTTGTCACGCGAATCTCTCCTCTGCTAAAAGTTCGGGAAGATATATTTTTTCTTTACCTGCGGACGGCTACTTCTTTCGCGCCGAGTCCAGCATGGCTGCGAATCGAGTCCGCTTTGTCCGTTCGCTCCCACGTAAATCCGGGACCGGAGCGGCCAAAATGCCCGAACGAAGCCGTCGGCCGATAAATCGGTCTGCGAAGATCGAGACACTCGATGATCGCGCGGGGAGTAAGCTTGAATGTAGCGCGGATTAAATCAGTAATCTGCTCATCGGGAATTGCGCCTGTGCCAAACGTGTCGGCCATCACTGAAACCGGTTCGGCGACGCCGATCGCGTAAGCAAGCTGAACTTCCACTTTGCGCGCCACTCCCGCGGCGATCAGATTTTTCGCCACGTACCGGGCCATGTAGCAGGCCGAGCGGTCAACTTTCGAGGGATCCTTACCTGAAAACGCGCCGCCACCGTGACGGCTATAGCCGCCATAGGTGTCCACAATAATTTTGCGCCCTGTGAGCCCCGCGTCACCCATTGGACCGCCCACGACGAAGCGGCCGGTCGGATTGATATGGAATTTCGTGTTCTTGTCCATCAGGGAGCCTGGGACGACTTTGCGGATGACTTCGTCCATCACAACATTGTGCAGGTCAGCATTGGAAACCGAATCGCTGTGCTGCGTCGAAATCACTACCGTATCCACGCGCGCCGGGCGGTCGCCATGATATTCCACGGTAACCTGCGACTTGCCGTCGGGCCGGAAGAAATCAACAATTCCCTGACGGCGAACTTGCGAGAGACGCTCGACCAGCTTGTGCGCCAGAGTGATCGGGAGAGGCATCAATTCTTCGGTCTCATCGCAGGCGAAACCGAACATCAATCCCTGATCGCCCGCTCCACCCGTATCCACGCCCATCGCGATGTCCGGGGATTGCCGCTTGATCGAAGAAATCACGGCGCAAGTTTCCGCGTCGAAGCCATACTCGGCGCGCACGTAGCCGACGTCGCGGATGACGTCCCGGGCAATGTCGGAGTAATCGAGCACGGCCTTTGTGGTAATTTCGCCGGCGACCATCACGAGGCCAGTTGTTACGAGGGTTTCGCACGCCACGCGCCCGAGTGGATCTTCGGTAAGCACGGCGTCCAGGACCGCGTCGGAAACCTGGTCGGCAATCTTGTCCGGATGCCCTTCGGTCACTGATTCCGATGTGAACAGAAATTTTCGTTTATTCTCGCTCAAGCCACTACTCCTTTATCTCTAATTCTTGCCATGTTTCGCGTCCCAATCAATCCGGTGTGGCACCCCAAAAGCGGCTAAACGCAAAACTCAGGCCCGCGCCCATTCCGAACCAATCTTCGTCGACCGGCCAGCTAAAATTCTTTGAAGTGGACTCAATTTTGCCAAAATGACGCTAACATGGGGGTAGTGCAGTGTCAACGAATTGGGTCTAAGCGTGTTGTACCAGTGCTAAACGGCGACTTTTTCCGGTTATACTGCACTGCAATGGGGCACCACAAACAAATTCCATTACTCCTCTGCGGATTCGGTTCCCGCACCCAGCGTCCCCTTGCGCCGTGATAATAGATAGTTCCGGATGAAAGGATCGAGGTCGCCGTCGAGAACGCGATCCACATCGCCCATCTCGAATTTCGTGCGATGGTCCTTGATTAGGCGGTACGGCTGGAGAGTGTACGTCCGGATCTGGCTGCCAAAGCTGATGTCTCGCTTGGTTTCGTCGAGCTTGCGGGTTTCCGCCTGGCGCTTCTCAACTTCGAGTTCGTAGAGCCGCGAGCGAAGCCACTTCATGGCCAGTTCGCGATTCTTGTGCTGGCTGCGCTCGTTCTGGCATTGCACGACGATGCCGCTCGCCAGGTGCGTGATGCGCACGGCGGTTTCCACCTTGTTGACGTTCTGGCCGCCGGCGCCGCCCGCGCGGAAAGTGTCAATGCGGACTTCCTCGGGCTTGACGACAATTTCGATTCGGTCGTCAATTTCCGGAATTACGAACACGGAGGCGAACGAGGTGTGCCGCCGCGCCGCCTGATCGAAAGGCGAAATCCGGATCAGGCGGTGCACTCCGGTTTCTGTCGAGAGGAATCCGTAGGCGTTATCGCCTTCGATGCGAACCGTGGCCGATTTGAGCCCTGCGCCTTCGCCGGGGGTCAAGTCCATGACGGTGGCGCGAAATCCCTTGCGTTCCGCCCAGCGCAGGTACATGCGCAGCAGCATCTCCGCCCAGTCCTGCGATTCGGTGCCGCCGGCGCCGGGTTTGATGGTCATGATGGCGTTCAGCTTGTCGTTTTCACCGGAGAGCAAAGTGATCGTCTCGAGTTCGGAGACATACGTATCGGCAGCCGCCATTTCCCGCTCGATATCGTGAAGCAGCGAGTCGCGCTGGGCCACATCGGTTTCCTCGGCGGCGAGATTGAAATATGTCTCGATATCGCTCAACATGCGGGCGAGTTTCTCGTCGGACGCAACAATCTCCTCGGCGGCTTTACGCTGCTGAAGAATTTTCTGGGCTTTTTCCTGGTCCTGCCAGAAGTCGGGATGCGAGGTTTTTTCTTCTAACGAAGCAATGGTTGCGCGGCTGCCGGCGACGTCAAAGATAACTCCGCACGAGCTCGATTCGTTTCTTCAGTTCATCCTGCCGCCGCTGTAGATCTTCGATGACCATGTGTGTCCTGTCGGGTGTGGGCTCTACTTTTACGCTGAACGCTTCAAGTGAAGCGTGGAGCCCGCCGGAATATGATTTTGTCGCTTGCCAAATAACAGTAACACGACCGCGAGGATCACGCACAGCCCAGGAAGCCAGTCGCCCCATCGCACATAAGGCGTGAGGCCGGAACGAAACGCGTATGGAGCGTCAAGTTCAGCGCGAGTGTTGCCCGGCAGTCGCGCGACGATGCGGCCGTAGGGGTCCACCGACTCCGTGATTCCTGTGTTGGTATCGCGCAGAACCCACCGCCGGTTTTCCACCGAGCGCACGCGCTCCATCGCCACGTGCTGCTCGGGCGCGCCTGAACCTCCAAACCATCCGTCGTCCGAGATATTGACCAGCACCTGCGCCCCGGCCAGCGTAAAGCGGCGAATTTCGTTCGGAAATATTCCTTCAAAGCAGATGTACACGCTGAACGACCCGCCATCCATGCGACCCACCTTGTACTGCGATCCGTGTTGAAAATCTCCAATAAGGCTTGTCAAATCGCTCGCAAAAAAGAGCCATTTCCTCCAGGGCACATATTCACTGAACGGCACGAGGTGAATCTTGTCGTAGATGAAATCCAGCGCGCCGTCGGGTCCAAGCAGCGCGGCGCTGTTGTTCGCTCCAATTCCTCCGCCCGGGAGCGGCTTCCAATCGACCACGCCGACCAGAAAGCCGTCTTTCGCTCCCCGAGCGATGCGCGTCGCGCGGGCCAGAAAGGTCGCATCCTGAAGCGAAAATGGCGCCGGGACTTCCGGCCACACAACAACTCCGGAGTCCTTTTGCGCCGCGCTGATGCTAATCCGCTCGAGGTCATCCATTTCCGGGGCGTGCGTTTGCATCCAATTCGCGGGGTAGCTCGTGGCAACGGGAAAATTGGTCTGCACCAGGTGGGCCACGTGATCGGCCTTGGCTTGCGGGACAAATGAAGGACCTACCAGCGCGACCGCGATCAGAGCGGCGGTCTTCACCGGCAACAAGACCAGACGGCGCTTTTTGCCACTGAGGAATCCGAGCGCAACCCACGCCATGAGCGCGCTATAGGATGCCACCAGCAACGATAATCCGAAAATCCCGGTGATCGCCGTCAATTGCACAAAGGCAAGATTCCCCGCGGCCACATATCCGAGTAGGTTCCACGGAAACCCGATAGCGGGGAGATGCATCAGTCCGAATTCCACCGCGACCCACAGGAAGGGTGCGGCGACACATGCTCGAGTGACACTGGAGCGGCCGATCCAGGCCACCGCGCACGCAAACGCGGCATGAAAAGCCGCCGTTACAAATATTACCAGCGCAAATACGGCTCCCGCCTGCAGCACAGGGAGCGGCCCATACTGGCGCATCACGGTATAGAACCAAGGCACGCTCAATCCGTAAAACGCCGCGCCCTGCAGCCACCCCAGGAGAAATGCAAATCGCGGAGTTTCATTCATGACCGCAACGATCAGTATTGCCGGGGCAATCCATCCAAGGATCGAAAGATTGTACAGAGGGAAAGCGAGGGCGAGCGCAACGCCGGATGCGATCGCAAGCAATACGCGCGGCGTCTTCGATAAATTCATGGCCGCAGCATTGTAGAACGCCCGCGCCTTCGCTGCACGCGGGGAAACCCGAAAGGGCCAAAGACAGTTTTCGATGCTGCCGGTCTTCAGAGGTTGGTGAATGACGAAGCGCTCTGTTAGTTGCTGGTTGCGGCGTGGTGCTGGTCCTTATGGACTGAGAAATCAAGAGAAAGCTTGCTTGGGTCGGTTGGATCAGGACGGAAGCGTAGACCACAGATCGAACAAGCATACTCGCCGGTCCATATGCGTTTGCCTTCGCGATTTGTCATGACCGCCCTGAGGCAGACTTTCTCGGCCGGCATGCTGAAAGCGTACATCGTTTCCGGCGACACTATATGTGGAAAAGAGTCAGAGCGTAGCGAATTGCGGAACCCTTTATCGAGAACTCCGTTTATGAAACGGATCTGGGATGAGTGCATATCGCAAAGACTCGAATCACATTGTTCTCAACATGGGTTCACTTCTGCTCCAAGCTGTGTTAAAAGACCGAGATGCGGCTGAACTTTTGCCCCTTGCTAGGAGTCTGTCCGAGTATTCCTCTCCGTCCTGCTGATTGTGCTTGAAAAAGAACCGCAAGGTGTGCGAGTTTTTCGAATCATGGCAAAGACATTTCGATCCTATCTTCCTGAACAGAA
>Ga0182024_10004513_pt1 | contig 31970 bp, 32 predicted proteins | sample P32metaG_FD_120480 | JGI IMG/M metagenome (GOLD analysis project Ga0182024, IMG submission 120480) | Permafrost microbial communities from Stordalen Mire, Sweden - P3-2 metaG (Illumina Assembly) | ecosystem: Environmental > Terrestrial > Soil > Wetlands > Permafrost | place: Sweden: Stordalen...
CTCGCCACATTCTCCCCTGAGTATATAATCGATTCGAAAGCGTCGGAAGAAATTTTCAACTGCTGCTCTTTTTCGCCAATGGGTAAGTGACCAGTCCGCAGATGGCGACGCCGACCGCCAGCATCGCGGCGCTGATCGAGCCGACTTGTTCGTGACGGTTCAGCACCGCGGCCAGCACCAGCAACGCGCAGGGCGCGATCGAGATCGCGATGGCTCCTCTGGTGCCTCCGGGGATTTTGAACGGGCGTACTAAATTCGGCTCGCGGATTCGCAGGACGATGAGCGCGACGAATTCCAGGATCAGGCTCGCGCCGTAGAGCAGCATGTCCAGTAACAGAATGCGGTCGAGGCTCAGGCTGAGTGCCAGCGTCCAGATCAAACCGCAGAACAACAGCGAATAATTCAGGTTGCCGAGAAACGCCGGCGCGAGCTTGTCCTCCGCCATCGCGAGAGGGATGCGCGAGTAGGACATGGTCAACGAGTTCACCTGGCCGACGACGCTGACCATGATCGTCAGAAGGACGGGAACGGCGAGCCATGGCCGGATCCCACCGGCCAGGCTGACCCACGCGCCGTCCGACCAACTGGACGCAGGGACGCCGGAATATCCGACGGCGGAAATCGGGATCACGTAAACCAGCGTGACGGCGGCGACGGCCCAGAACATGGTGCGGGGATAGGTTCGTTGCGGGTTCTCGACTTCCTGCGCGACCGTGGACGCGTTGTCCCAGCCCATGAAATTCCACATCGCGATGATGAGGCCGGAATACCAGTTGGCGTGCGGGGCGGATAGGGGAATTCCGCGATGAGGCGCCAGCGCGACCAACAAGGCGAAGGGCGTGAGCAGCAGGAGTCCGAGAACAATCGAACTGCCGCCGACCGCCCTCGCGCCGAGCATGTTCCACGCGACCGAGGACAGAATGACGACGGCGGGAATCAGCACGCGCCACGGATTGTGCAGTGCGGTAGGCCAGAGCTGGCCCAGCGACAGGACGAAAATCGCCGGATATGCCGCCATATCGAATACGCTGGCGGCGAGCGAGAGCCAGGCTTCCTGAAAACCCCAAAAGGGGCCGAGCGCGCGGCGCACCCAAACGTAAAACCCTCCTTCGGCGGGGATGGCCGAGGCCAGTTCCCCGACCATAAGTCCGGTGGGCAAGGCCCAGATGAGAGGGATCGCGAAGAGAGTCGCGATGGCCAGCGCGTAGCCCGATTGCTGGACCAGCCCCTCGATGCCGTACGGGCCGCCGGACACCATGAAGAACGTCGCGGCCACCAGTGGCAGCAGGCCAAGTTTGCTTTTCATCCGCAAGGGATTTTATGATCTCATTCCGCGCGCAGCGAATGCATGGGATCGGCGTCGGCCGCGCGGCGCGCAGGGAGATAACAGGCGAGCGTGGTGGTGGCGAGCGCCAGCAGAGCAACGGCCGAGAACGTGACCGGGTCGGTCGCGCCGACGCCGTAGAGCAGGCTTCCAAGAACCTTCGTCAGCGCAGCGGCGCACAGCAAGCCAGCGGCTGTTCCCAGGATCGATAGCGTCAGGCCCTGGCCGAGAATCAGTCGCAGCAGATCCGACGGACGCGCGCCCAGCGCCATGCGCAATCCGAATTCATGCATGCGCTGGTTGACGGAGTATGAAATCACGCCGTACATTCCGAACGTCGCCAGCACCAGCGCGAGCAGCGCGAACAGACCGACCAGGAAGAGGGAAAAACGCTGTATGGAAAGAGCGGTGCTGGAGATCTGATTCATGGTGCGCAGATCGGCGACCGCGAGTTCGGGGTCGAGCTGGCGGACGGCGACGCGGAACTGGTTTGCGAGCATCGAAGGGTCTGAGGAGGATCGCATCGCTATGAACAGGTTTCTCTCGGTCTGCTGGGAGTGAGGCATCCAGAAAGCGGGGTGGTTGGAGATGCTGTTGGGCTCGTCCTTCACATCGCGTACGATGCCGATGATTTGCATCCAGTCCTTTTCCTGAGGCCGGCTGCGGAAGGAGATGCGCTTGCCGACGGCGCTTTCGCCGGGCCAGTAGCGATTCGCCATGGTCTCGTTGACGATGATGACGTAAGGCCCGTCCCTATCCTCGCGGCCGTCGAAAAAACGGCCGCCGACGAGGGGGATTCCGAGGGCTCGGAAATAATCGGATGTGGCGACGTGATAGCGTGAGGTGGTTTTGTCGTTGTACTCGTCGGAGCGGCCTTCGATCTTATAACCGTCGGCGTTGCCGTCGTAGCCGGTCCAGGGAAGGTCGGTTCCAGCGCCGGCGTACTGGACGCCGGGCAAAGCTTCGAGATTCGCGATCAATTGTTTGTAAAAAGCGACGCGCCGCGGGACCTCGCGATAGCGCTGGTAGGGCAGCGAGAGCGACGCGGTGAGCACCTGCTGCGGCTCAAAGCCAGGGTCGGCGCGGAGCAGGTTGACAAAGCTGTGGAGCATCAATCCGGCGGCGATGAGCAGGACGCAGGCGAGTCCGGTTTCGCCGATGACGAGAAGATTTCGCAGGCGCAGCTGGCTGGTGCTGCCTGTGGTGCTGCGTCCGCTTTCGCGCAGGCTGTTCTGAAGATCGGTGCGGGAGGCGGTGAGCGCGGGAACGAGTCCGAACAGAAGTCCGGTAAGAATCGCGACGAGTAGGGTAAAGGCGAAGACGGTGGAGTCGAGCCGAATGGCCGACGCGCGCGGAAAATCGGCGGGAAGAAAACTCACCAGCACCCGGACACCGCCGTATGCCAGTAGTGTGCCGAGCGCCGCTCCAGCCACGGCAATCACCAGGCTTTCGGTGAGCAACTGGCGGACGATGCGCCCGCGCGCTGCGCCCAGCGCGGATCGCACGGCGATTTCACGAACGCGCGCGCTCGACCGGGCCAGCAGAAGGTTCGCGGCGTTCACGCAGGCAATCAGCAGAAGTAGTCCGACGGCCGCGAACAGCACGAGCAGCATCCGTTTGGAGCGTCCGACGGTTTCCTGATAGAGAGGGATCGTGTAGATGCGCCAGCCCCGGCCAGTATGTTCTTTGATGAGTTGCTGGAGGACCGAGCTGAGGTCGGCGCTGGCGTCGGCCTGCGTGGCTCCGCGCTTAAGGCGGCCGAATGTGTCCAGATAATGCGAGCCGCGGTCGTCGGGGTATTCGTAAAGGAAGAAAGGCATCCACAGGTCAACGGTGTCTCCATCGGCGACGGCCTGAAAAGTGTTGCCGGGATGCTGGGCGCCGGGAGGCATGACGCCGACGATGGTAAAGGTCTCGGTGTTGAGGGTGATGGTGTGGCCCAGAATATTCGGGTCGGCCGAAAAACGGCTGCGCCACAGACGATCGCTCAGAATAGCCAGACGGCCGCGTTCGGCCATCTCATCGCCGGTGGTGAAATCGCGGCCGCGCGCGGGTTTCAGGCCGAGCGTACCGAAATAGCCGGCCGTGACCAGGAAGCCTCGCAGCATCACCGGGTCGGCGCTGCTGCCGGAGAGTTGCACATCGTGACGAGTCATCGCGGCGAGGCTCTCGAAAGTGCGGGTGCGTTCGCGAAAATCGCGAAAGTCATTCGGATTGAGAGGGAATTTCGGCTGCGAATCGCTCTGGAAATAGACGCGCACCAGGCGGTCGGGTTGCGCGAACGGAAGGGGGCGAAGGAGCACGCCTTGAATCACGCTGAAAATGGCGCTGTTCGCGCCGATGCTGAGGGCCAGCGTCAGTACGATGACGATGGTGAATCCGGGCGTACGGCCGAGAGTGCGGATCGCGTAGCGAAGGTCGTTCCAGAGGGTTTCAATATGATTCGTGCGGCGCATGTCCCGGCACGACTCCTGGATCTGCGAAACTCCGCCCAGGCTACGTTTCGCCCCCGCCCGTGCATCTGAGGGGGACATTCCCCGGGCGATGTTTTCTTCTGTGAGCTGATCGAGATGGAAGGAAAGTTCGCGGTCGAGCTCGCGTTCGACCTGGGTGCGGCCGGCGAGAGAGCGCACACGCAGCAGGAAAATGTCGAGCAGGCGCTTCATTGGACCGCTCCCATGCGGATAACGAGCCCGACCGCGTTCGACAGGCGGTCCCATTGAGCAAGTTCCTTCTGAAGCTGGGTGCGGCCGGCGCGGGTAAGCGCGTAGTACTTCGCGTCCCTGCCGCTTTCGGTCACGCGCCAGTCGGCCTTGATCCAGCCCTGCTGTTCCAGGCGGTGTAACGCCGGATACAGTGCGCCCTGGCTGACCTGGAGCACGTCGCCCGAAACCTGCTGGATTCGCTTCGCAATCGCCCAGCCGTGCTGCGGCTGGAGGGAAATAGTATTGAGGATCAACAGATCCAGCGTTCCCTGGATCAGGTCCGACGATTTGCTCATTTTCGCTACCCCTAAGTAATCTACAACGGAAGACGACGGAGGTTACGAAAAGTTTGGATTATTTTTCGCGCTTCGCCACGCGTATTACTACTTGCCTTCGAGAACAAACGTCGGCGCCAGACCGGTCAGCGTGGAAAAACTCTGCGAACCGATGATGCTCAACCAGCTGGAACAGCCGTGTACCTTCCCGTAGAACGAGTGCGGGTGAACGTCCACCTGCATCTCCTTCATCATTAAACTGCCGTACTGCATCAGCGGGAACACAACCCTGGCGGGATCGGCCACTTCCTGCACCACGTAGGGAGTCCGCATGGCCTGGCGCAGCGCTTTTTCCCAACCGATATCGTCCGTTTCAGAGCCGCGGAAAGAATGCTGATCGGGCGAATCGTCATTGGGCTTCAGAATCAGCTTGGCTCGATGCTTCATCACGAAGTCCGGCAGATCCACCGTGTGGCCTTTGTGGGTGGTCTTCGCGGCTTGCACCAGGCGGGTCCACGGAATGTGTTCCTTGATGGCCTTGCGCTCCAGGGCGGGAAATTTCGCCGTCACCGCGTCGTCGGTCAACAGGTCGAAGATCGCGCGCTTGGCGCCCACTTCGGCGCGGAAACTGTTCACCATGCAGACGGCGTGTTCCTTATACGCGCGCACCATGGGATGGGAAAGGTCGAAGCGAACCAAAAATTCCTGAAGCCGGATGCGGCGGTACAGAATATCGATGGTGAATTCGCCGCGCCGCAGCACGCCGTTGCGATATTCCAAATGGTCCGGCGATACTACTTCAGTGGGATACCCTTCGCTCGTGAAAAAATCCGCCAGCTGCGCATAGTCGCCGGCGCCGCCCGCAAAAGGCGGCTTCATCTCGGCGATGGCGATGCGCGGCCTTTTCTGCTTGCCGCCGAATTCCTTGTACGATTTGACCAGCGAACTAAGCAGGAATTTCGTCCCGCCGAGTTTTTTCAACCTATATTTCCTGCGAAACTCCTTCACCGGAGGCGCTTCGTAATACAGATCTGCCAGCGCATCGCCATAAAGAACTCCCGCCGGAGCGTCGGCGTGATGATTGGAAAATTTCAGCGATCCGTTGTTGATCACCGCGTCCAACTGCCCGTTGACGCCCCCGAAAGAGTATCCCGGATCCACTTGCGCCAGCATTCGTTCGGCCGGAAGAAGCTGGATGCGCGCCAGCAGCGAAGGCGTGGCCAGCGCCATCTGCTCCACCCGCGCCATGGCCGACGAAATGGTCTCCGCCGTCTTGGCCATCGCGGCATAATCGCGCCCGCTCAGGAAATGTGGACGCAATACCGGCGAGATGGCCCTGCCGCCCAGCTTGGCGGCTTTCAACTGCTCCTGGAGAGCTTGCGCCCATCCCAGGTCAATATAGGGACCGCTTTCAATTAACTGGTGATAACGGGCGATTGCCTCGCCGACCTGAGTCATGTGTCTTATCGGTTAGTATCGCATGGCGAACCAACAATTGAAAAGACAATGCCTTACGGAAATGCCACTTAACCTATTGATATTAAGGTGTTTATCAAAAATAATTGGGTCTTACCGCTGATTCTGCTTTAACACCTTTTTCCTCAATCGGATGGAGGCTGGAGTCACTTCCACGAACTCGTCGTCGCGAATGAATTCGATGGCCTGCTCCAGGTTCAGCAGGCGCGGCGGAACCAGCCGGATGGCCTCGTCCGCGCTCGACGCCCGCATGTTGGTGAGCTTTTTCTCTTTAACAATATTGACATCCAGGTCCGAATCGCGCGCATTCTCGCCAACAATCATGCCTTCATACACTTCCGTGCCGGGTGAGACAAACATATCGCCCCGTTCCTGAAGATTGAAAAGCGCGTAGCCGGTGGTTCTCCCCGCACGGTCGGCGATCAGCGAACCTGTTGGCCGCGACGGAATATCGCCCTGCCATTCGATATAGCCGTGGAATAGCGAATTCATGATCGCGGTGCCCTTGGTATCGGTCAGCATTTCACTGCGCAGACCGATCAGCCCGCGCGATGGAATCTTGAACTCAATGCGCACGCGCCCGGAGCCATGGTTCACCATCTTCTCCATCTTGCCCTTGCGCTGGCCCAGCTTTTCGATCACCACGCCGACGAAATTTTCCGGACAATCGATCACCAGCAGTTCCACCGGCTCGCTGATCACGCCGTCGATTTTCTTGGTCAGGATTTCCGGCTTGCCGACGGAAAGCTCGTACCCTTCGCGGCGCATCATCTCGATCAAAATCGCCAACTGCAGCTCGCCCCGGCCCTGCACCTTGAACGAATCCGGCCCGCCCGCTTCTTCCACCTTGATCGAAACATTGGTCAACAGTTCCTTGTCCAGTCGGTCGCGAATATTGCGCGATGTGACGAAGTGCCCTTCGCGACCCGAGAACGGCGACGTGTTGATGGAGATGGTCATCGCAATCGTCGGCTCGTCGATCTGGATATGCGGCAGCGGGTCCGGCGTCTCCGCGCTGGTCACCGTCTCGCCGATGGTGATGCCCTCTACGCCGGCAATCGCCAGAATGTCGCCTGTGCGGCCCACCGTCTCGTCGACGCGCTTCAGCCCTTCGAACGAATAAAGCTTGGTGATGCGAGTCTTGTGGAACGTGCCGTCGAGCTTGGCGATCGCCACTTCATCGCCCAGGTTCAACGTTCCGTTGAACACGCGGCCGATGGCCAGGCGTCCCAGATAATCGCTGTAATCGAGATTCGCAACGAGAAGCTGCAGAACGTTGTCGGGATAGCCGCTCGGCGGCGGAATATTTTTGAGAATCAGCTCGAACAGCGGTTGCAGCGTTTCCGGCAGCCCCTCGACGTCGGGCTTGGTGAAGTCGGTACGCGCAATTCCCTCTTTGCCGTTGGTGTAAATCACCGGAAAATCAAGTTGATCCTCGGTGGCGTCCAGATCGATGAACAGGTCGTAGACCTCGTTCAACACTTCCTGAATGCGCGCGTCGGGACGGTCGATTTTATTGATCACGACAATCGGCGGCAGGTGCGCTTCAAGCGCCTTCATCAAAACGTAACGGGTCTGCGGCAGAGGACCTTCGCTCGCGTCGACCAGCAGAATCACGCCATCGACAATCTTGAGCGCGCGTTCGACTTCGCCTCCGAAATCGCTGTGACCGGGTGTATCGACAATGTTGATCTTAATGTCGTGATAACGGACGCCGGTGGCTTTGGCTAAAATCGTGATGCCGCGCTCGCGCTCCAGGTCGTTCGAGTCCATCACGCGCTCGGCGACCTCCTCATTCTTGCGGAAAATACCGCTTTGACGGAGCATCGCGTCCACCAGGGTAGTCTTGCCGTGGTCGACGTGCGCAATAATGGCGACGTTGCGTATAGTTGTATTCTTCTCGTGGGACATCGGGTGTTATTCTTTGAGTCGTGCACCGGCGCGCAAGCGCGGCGCACACTACTATCATCTCATGCCTGACACTCCTCTCACCGAACCGGACGAATTCGCTCCTCATTCCGCGCTGCCTTCGGTGGTGATTGTCGGGCGGCCGAATGTGGGCAAATCGACGCTTTTTAACGCGATTTTGCGCCAAAGGCGTTCGATTGTCGGCGACGAGCCCGGCATCACGCGGGACCGGATCGCCGGCGCGGGATCGTATCGCGGACGGCCGTTTGAGCTGATCGACACCGGCGGGATCATCACCGACGACAGCGAAATGATCCCACGCGAAATCCTGAAACAGGCGCGCGTGGCGCTCCAAGACGCGGCGCAGGTGATTTTTTTGATCGACGGCCGCACCGAAATCACCGGCGCGGATCGCGACCTGGCCAAGATGCTGCGCAAGCTCGGCAAGCCGGTGTCGCTGGTGGTTAATAAAATCGACAGCCAGAAGCGAGAATCGCTGGCCTACGAGTTTCATTCGCTGGGCTTTGAGCATCTTTTCCCGGTATCGGCCGAGCATCACCTGGGCCTCGACGATTTGCTGGAACACGTCACCGCATCGTTCCCGGTGGACGTCGCGCGCGCGATTAAAGCGGAACACCCGGTGAAGGAATCGACCGCCGCGGAGCACGCCAAGGAGTCGCCCCGGATCAAAGTAGCGATCATCGGACGCCCCAACGTCGGCAAGTCGACATTGCTGAACGTGCTGACAGGCTCGGAGCGTGCCATCGTGTCGCCGATCGCCGGAACCACCCGCGATGCGGTGGATGAAACCATCGTCGAGAACGGCACGGAGTACGTATTCATCGACACCGCCGGCATCCGGCGCAAGGGCAAGACCAAGCTGATGGCGGAGAAACTAAGCGTCGTGATGGCGCGCCGTCACCTGCGCATGTGCAACGTCGCGCTGTTCGTAATCGATGCCGGCGAAGGAGTGCTTTCTCTCGACGCCACGATTGCCGGATACGCCCATGAAGAAGGCCGCGCTATTGTCATCGCAGTGAATAAATGGGACGTAACCAAAGAACGCGACAAGCGCGTGTTCCTCGAAGGCCTGCACGACCGCCTGAAATTTCTCGATTACGCCCCAGTCGTTCTCATTTCCGCGATGAAGAAACAAGGCATCCGCGGCCTGTTCGCACTGATCAAGAAAGCATACGACGCCGCGAATCAGCACATCAGCACGGGCGCGCTGAACCGCTTCGTCAAGGATCTGCAATGGGAACACAGCGTGAAAATCTACTACATCACCCAAGGCAGCGTCCGCCCCCCGACGTTCATCGTGTTCACGGATAAAGCGGGCGACCTGCATTTCTCGGCGGAGCGGTATTTGATCAACCGGCTACGGGAGAAATTCGGGTTCGAGGGAACGCCGATTGTGATTAAGACGAAGCGGCGATAAGAAGTTTCACGCAAAGTCGCAGAGCTCGCAAAGAAAGCTTTGCGCCTTTGCGCCTTGGCGTGATACGTTTTGTTAGCACCCTATGAAAGACGTTGTTTCGGTTACCCCGTCCGATCCATACCGCCTGCAAGTACGCTTTGAGGATGGCGTGGAAGGCTCCGTGGCGTTGGATACACTTATCTCCTTCGAGGGAATTTTCGCGCCCCTGAGCGATCCAACGGAGTTTCGAAAGGCTTACGTCCACCCTGAACTCGGCGTCGTATGCTGGCCCAGCGGAGCCGACCTCGACTCCGACGTCCTTTACGCTAGAATTATTGGAATTCCGTTGGGCTCCTAGATACTCTTTTCCGTTCGAGTTCAGGGAGGCGGCGTTCCAGGTAGGAAAGGAACGGAGAGGGTTCCCTCCGATCATCCGAGCACAACGGGTGCTGGAATGCTCTTAGTATCCCCTCTTGCGAGTCCAGAATTGCCCTCGTCAGTTCTTCTTCCATCTGCCGGAAGACGTCGCACAGATTCTGCGGGGTTGCAGGCTGATCGCTCACACTCAACCGGATACCACAAAACAAGGCGATGTGGGATCATAACCACTTATGCGCTTGTTGCTCTCCTCCCTCGCCCTATGCTCGTTTGCCTTCGCTCAACAAGCAATGGACGACGAATTCGCAAAAACCGTCAAGGAATGGACCACCAAACCCGAATTCATGTCCCCGCTCGTCGACCATCTCCCCAAAGGCGGCGCCGTGCCTTCGCCCAAGGACGTGCTGGGCCACCATATCGGAGCGCCGAAAAAGCTCACCTACTATGCCGACATCGTCGGCTACTATCGAACGCTGGCCTCGAAATCGCCGCGCGTGAAGGTGCTCGATATCGGCAAGACGGACGAGGGCCGCGAATGCGTCGTTGTCTTTGTCGGCTCTGAAGACTCAATAAAAAATCTCGAAACCTATCGGCAAGATCTGGCGCAACTCGCCGATCCGCGCAAGATCAGCGAAGCCGACGCGCGCGCGATTATCGCCAGAGCGAAGCCGATTTATCACGTGATGGCAGGCCTGCATAGCGCCGAAACCGGCCCGTCCGAAATGCTGATGGAGCTGGTCTATCGCCTCGCCACCGAAGATACGCCGCTCATCAAAACGATTCGCGACAATGTGATCGTCTCCGTAACCCCCGTCGCCGAGCCCGATGGCCGCGACCGCTACGTCGACTGGTATTACAAATACAAAATCAACGAAGTCGGCGAGAACGACAGCATGGGCAATCCCCCTTACTGGGGCAAGTATATTTATCACGACAACAATCGCGACATCAATTATTCGCAGATGAGCTCGCAGCGCCTGCTCACTTGGTATCTGCAATATCACCCGCCGATCATGCATGAGCTGCACGAGTCCGTGCCGTTTATGTACACCTTCAGCGGCCAGGCTCCGCAGAACCCCACGCTCGATCCGATTCTCTACGGCGAGCTCCCCTGGTTTTCGAATTTCGAAATGGAGCAGATGATCAAGTACGGTATGCCCGGCGTGTGGACGCACGCGTTTGTCGATATGTGGTCGCCCGGCTATCTCGGCTTCATGTCGTCGAATCATAACGGCATGCTGCGCATGTATGAAATCTTCGGTAACGGCGGCGCGAACACCATGCATCGCCGCGTCGGCGCACCCGAAGGCGGAGGCGGAAGAGGAGGGCCCGCGCAGACGACGCGTGAATGGTATCGGCCCGTTCCTCCATATCGCGAGGTCGACTGGTCGATGCGCAACAACACCAATTACGGCGAAACCGGCGTGCTGACGGCGCTCCAACTGACCGCGGCCTTTCCGCAAATCATTCTTGAAAATTTCTACAAAAAAAGCCGCAATTCCATCGAAGCCGGCAAGAAAGAATCGGTTCACGGCTACGTGATTCCCGTCGGCCAGGATCAGACTCGCGTCGCCTTCGTGGTCAACTCGCTCCGCTTTCAAGGTATCGAAGTGGGTCGCGCCAAGGCGGAAGTAAAACTCGGTGAGGGGACGTTCCCAGCGGGAACGTTCATCGTCAAGCGCGATCAGCCCTATGGACGCCTCGCGAAAATCCTGCTCGAAAAACAGGATTTTCCGGACCCCGCGCTCACCACCTACGACGACACCGGCTGGACCATGGGCCTGATGACGCATTCGAAAGTGATCGAGAGCACTGACAAAGCCGTGCTCGACGTCCCTGTTGATTTCGTCGATAAATTCGAAGTCCACGGCACCGTCAGCGGAAGCTCGGGGCCCGGCGGTTTTGCCGTGCTCGAAAACGGCTCGAACAATCTCGTCACCCTCCGTTACCGCTTGAAGGATATTTCCGCGCGCGCCGTCGAGCAAACGTTCAAATCCGGCGATCAGGAGATCCCCGCCGGTTCGCTGATTTTTCCGGCCAGTTCGTACGACAAACTGAAGGCCGCGGTCGAGCCTCTGGGTTTGAAAGCGGTCGCCTTGACCGCCGCGCCCACCGTTCCGATGCACGACGTCGACCTGCCGCGCCTGGCCGTCTATTCCACCTGGGGCAGCACTCAGGAAGTCGGCTGGGTTCGTTACGCGTTCGATAAATTCGAAGTGCCATTCGACTTGATCTATAAAGAACGCGTCAAGCAGGGCAATCTACACTCTTCCTACGATGTGATTGTGATTCCGAATCAGGGCCGTGGATCGAAGGGCCTCGTCTACGATATCGAGCCGAAGGCCACGCCCCTCGCTTACAAAAAGTCCGACCAGTTCAAGACGCTCGGCATCTACGGCGAATCGGACGACATCACCGGAGGGATGGGCCTGGAAGGCGTGGTCGAGCTTCAGAAATTCGTCGAGCAGGGCGGATTGATGATCACCCTCGGCACCGCCAGCGCGTTCCCCGCCGATTTCGGCATCACGCGAAAGGTGGAAGCCGCGCGCACCAGCTCCGCCTTCTACGCGCCCGGTCCCATCATTGAAGCGGAGATCACGCGGCCGGCTCATCCGGTGTTTTATGGATACACCGAAAAGGAGCAGCCGGTGCGCTGGGCTAACGGTCCTCTATTAACGGTTCCGGCCGCGGACCGCGAATCGCAGGTGCTGATGCGCTTCCCGGGAGGCGATCAGGCGGTCCTCAGTGGCCTCATGAAAGGCGCGAACGAAATCCGCGGCCGTCCCGCGATTCTCGACGTCCCTGTCGGGCTGGGCCAGGTGCTGATGTTCTCCACCAACCCCATTTACCGCTGGCAAAACTTCGGCGAGTTCAACATGCTTTTTAACGCGGTAATGCACTACAACGATTTCAAAGTTAAATAAGCCGCTCCGGCCAGGAAACCAAGCAGCGCTTGATACTCCTGGTTCTTCCTGTAGACCGACCATCGAAAGCATTTCGCGCTGCTGCCGCTTAATCTCGGAAGCAGCTTCGGAACGCGCCGCGCGTAGGCGTCGTAGTCGGGGAACAGTTTTCGTAGATGCTGTTCTTCCAGTTCTACCACCGGCAAGTAAATCAGCAGGAAAACGGCGACGAACAAAACTCCCAATTCCCAGCGACGCGAAGCGATCACCAGGCCTGCGGCGGTGAGCAGCGTTCCGATATATAAAGGATTCCGCACGTGCGCGTAAGGTCCTCCGTCGGCCAGCGTCGTGTTCTTTTCCAGATGCCCGGCGGCCCATGCGCGCAGAGCGAGTCCGACGATCGATACCGGCAGTCCGATAGCGAGCGAAGCTCGAGAAGGCGCGGACAACCACAAAAACGCCGCGACAAGGATGAAGCCTCCTGGAACCCGCAATTTCGCGACCCTGTCAGCGTAAGGTTTGGGAAAACTCACGCCGGCAGCGCCTCTAAGACGTCGTCCGGAGAGATGGCGCGCATGCTGTCGTGAGTCTCCGCGGCTCTCTTGTAAGTCGTCGCCACGCCAGTCGACCGCAACACACGAATGGTCCCTCCGTAAGGCCCGTTGCGCGACGGGTCGGTTGGTCCGAAGATCGCGACGCCGGGTTTCGAAAGAGCAGCGGCCAGGTGCAGAGGTCCGCTATCGACGCCGATGACCGCCTGCGCGCGCCGCGTGGCGTGAATTAATCCGGCGATTCCGGAAAGATGCACATGCGCGCCGCGAATTTTCGAAAGAATGTCGGCGGCCTCGGGAGGGCCGTTGACGACCAATGGAACATCCAGCCGCGAGGCCAGTTCCTGGTAGAACTCGACCGGCCACTGCTTCGATCCCCAACCGGCGAGCGGGCTGGCAAGGACGAATTTTCCTTCCGGCAAGTCGCCTTCCGGAGATCCCTCGGGCAGCGAAAATGTGTGCAGCAGGCTCGACGCGCCCGCGGCGGCGACCAGCTCCAGATTGCGATCGACAACGTGCGAGGCGCGCGCCTGGACGCACAAGGAGTAAAACAGAGTCGCGCCTTTTTCCCGGACCTGTGAGTGGTGAAATCCGGCGATACGATCGGGCCGGGCCGCGGCGGCGACCAGCGCCGATTGGACCAGGCCTTGAAAATCGATGGCCAGGTCGAAACGATTTTTTCGCAGTTCGCGGCGTGTCTCGACGATGCCGGCGAGCGTTCGCTCAAACGGGATAATCTCATCGACGAAAGGATTGTTTTCCAGCAAAGGCGTCCACCGTTGCCGGATCACCCAGGCGACATGGCTGTGAGGAAAACTGTGCTTGAGGCTCGCCACCGCGGGCAGCGCGTGAATCACATCGCCCATCGAACTGAGGCGGACGACCAGGATGTTCATTTATGTGACACGCATTTTTGTCTGGCGTGGACGTGGTCGAGGAGCGCGGTGAAGCGTTCGCCGTCCTCTTCTTCAAGGCGGATTTGCGGAATGAGGCCGTCGGCGAGAATCGACACGTAATCGACGGCGCGCAGCCCGGCAACCAGCTCGGCCCGCGCCGCGTCCGGAAGAATCGCGTTGTCGGGCGTAGCGATCAGCACCAACAGCTTTTCGCCGGTCTTGAGCGATGCCAGCCGCTCTGCGTGCGATGCGACCAAAGGGTCGAAGTAGCCGCTAACGACGGTGGCGCCTGAGGCGGCGATGCGGGCGGCTTGGGCGGCATCGATGATCTTGCTTCTAGTGTCCAACATTCTATTTCAACAGGTCCAGGGCGACCTGCGCTACCCGGTCGGCTTCGACGCGGGTCATGCAGCGGTGGTCGATGGGACACTCGCGTTTCAGGCACGGGCTGCATTCCACCGGTTCCCGCACGATGCGCGCGAGGGGTCCGGTGGGCCCGGTGCCGGCATCGTCCGTCGCGCCGAACACCGTTACCGTGGGCACGCCCAGCGCGGAGGCGATGTGCATGGCTCCTGAATCGTTGGTCAAGTAAACGCGGCACGCGGCAGCCATATCGATGAAGGCAGCAAGCGTCGTTTCGCCCGCCAGATTTTTCGCCGGCGCGGTGCAGGCTTTCTCCACCGCATCGCAGAGATCGCGTTCGGACTGCGATCCGAAGATCGCGATTTTCGCGCCCAGGTCGTGCGCCACGCGGCTGGCGGCGGAGGCGAATCGGTCGGGCAGCCACTGTTTGGCCGTCCCGTAAGCGGCTCCCGGGCTGACGCCGACGATGGTTTCGCCCATTCCGAGGGCGCGGAAACGCTCGAGCCCCGCTAGGCGGGCGGCGGGGGCTCCTTCCAGACGGATCATTTTAGATGCGGGAAGCTTTTCGAGAATGCCGGCGCGGCGCAGAAGTTCCAGATAGTAAAAACGCTCGTGGCGCGGAATTTCACCGGGCTTGGGCACGGGAATGGCTCGCGTGAGCAGCAGGCTGCGGCCGTCGCGCGCGTAACCGATGCGTTCGGGGATGCGTGCGGCGAAGGCGACGGCAGCCGCTTCGAAGGCGTTTTGCAGCAGGATCGCACAATCGAAATTTTCAACCCGCAGCGCGCGCCCGGCCAGCCATTTTTGAGCGAGGTTCTTGGGCGTGTAAGGGATCACGCGATGGCAGAACGCCTCCCGGCCGTAGAGATCCGCCACCCAGGGCCTGGCCAGGATGGAGATTTCCGCAGCGGGAAATTTTTCGTGGAGGGCGCGCAGGGCGGGAAGCGACATCACCGCGTCGCCCACCCAGTTGGTGGCGCGCACCAGGATCTTGCGATAGGGCACTTACTTACTAGCTTAGCTGTACTCTGAAATCATGCGAATCGCGCTGCTGCTCTGTCTGGCCGTTTGCGCCCGGGCGCAACGGGTGATTGCGGTGAACGTCGACGGGATGATTCATCCCGTGACGGCGGAGATCATCGCGCATGCAATTGAGGAGGCGTCGCGCGAAAATGCGGCGGCGGTGTTGCTGCGCCTAAATACACCCGGTGGCCTGATCGATGCCAGCCGTGATATCGCCGCGAAAATCGAGGCGTCGCGCGTGCCCGTCATCGCTTACGTGACGCCCAGCGGAGGGCGCGCGGCATCGGCGGGATTCTTTTTGCTGGAGGCGGCCGACGTGGCGGCGATGGCTCCGGGGACCAACACCGGCGCTTCGTCTCCAGTGTTGCTGAACGGAGAGATGGACCAGGTGATGCGCAACAAGGTGGAGAACGACACCTCGGCGTGGCTGCGCAGCACGGTCGAGAAACGCGGGCGCAACGTCGCGCTGGCGGAGACGACGGTTCGAGAGGCGAAGGCGTTTTCCGAAGGCGAGGCGCTGAATGGGCGCCTGATAGATCGCGTCGCGTCGGATGAGCGGGTTTTATTGACCCAGCTTGATGGCGTGGCCGTGAAAAGGTTCGATGGGTCGACACAGGTGCTGCATACTCGCGGCGCGGAGGTGGTCGATTATCAGAAGACGCTGCGGGAGAAAATTGTCTCGGCCGTAGCCGATCCGAATATCGGGTTCATTCTGCTGGTGCTGGGAGCGCTCGGGATCTACGTCGAGTTTTCCGCGCCGGGGCTGATTTTTCCCGGAGTCGCCGGAGGCATCCTGGCGCTGCTCGGCCTGTCGTCGCTGGCCGTGTTGCCGATCAACTGGGCGGGCGCGGCGCTGCTGGTGCTGGGCGTGTCGCTATTCGTGCTGGAGGCGAAATTCGCGTCCCACGGAATTTTAGGAATCGGCGGAACGGTGGCCATGGTGCTGGGCGCGATGCTGCTGATCGATGGTCCGCCGGAGATGCGCATTCACCTGTCGACCGCGCTGTCGGTAACCGTGCCCTTCGCCTTGATCACCATGTTCTTAGTCACGCTGGTGATTCGCGCGAAGAGGAATAAAGCGGTCATGGGAAATGATACGCTGGTCAACCAAATCGCCGAGGCGCGCACGGCGCTCGCGCCATCGGGGACGGTATTCTTGCAGGGCGAATACTGGAACGCGGAATCGGAGGCGCCGGTGGAAAAGGGAGGGCATGTGCGCGTAGTCTCGGTGGATGGGCTGAAGCTGCACGTTTCGCCCGTGGGTAAATGAAGACCCTCGATTTTGCCAAGGCAGAGGTCGTGCGAAGGCTGGCCGAACTGCGCCCCGATTCCGCGCGACGGTGGGGCAAGATGTCATGCCACCAGATGATCGTCCACTTGAGCGATTCGTTCCTGTTGCCGCTGGGCGAGAGGAAGGCCGGCAAGGCCAGCGTGCCGATCCCTCGCGGGATGTTCAAATGGTTCGCGCTGTATTTTCCAATGAAGTGGCCGCGTGGGGTCCAGACGATGCCGGAAATGGAACAGGGGATCGGAGGGACCGCGCCGGTGGAGTTTTCAGCGGATCGGAAGAAACTGGTGGGGCTGATCGGGCGCTTCTGCGGCGCTAAGGTCGACGGCGTAGTGCATCCGATTTTCGGCGCGATGACCGACCAGGACTGGCAGCGCTGGGGTTACCTGCACTGCGACCACCACCTGCGGCAGTTTGGGGTTTGACGATGCTAAGGACTTATTCCCACTTGACGACGACGGAGCTACCATCGTCTGCAATGAACGCAACGGAATGCTCTCCGAACTGAAGCTCCCGATCAACCGGCCTCTTTTGGCGAGCTAAGGCGGCAGGGTCGCTGTCGCAGTCGAATGGGGCATCTGTCCAGTAGACAAAGTACGGAAAAAGCGGAAGCCGCGGCGCGGCCCATCCGTCGCAGCGCCAAACATAGCCCTCGCGTTTCGCGAACGGCGGAATAATCGCGTAAGATTCGCGTCCGGCGCCGGCGTGGCGCGTCAATATCCAGATTCTTGATTCGCAGCAATGATGAAGCAGCGCATCTTCGGCCTTACCGTTCGTCAACGTGGCGGCGTGAAGAGCAGAAACGAACCACATCAGTTCTCCCGAGGAGGTCTGTACCGCCGCCCACCAGATTACAAATGAGACGAGCGGCGTCAACAAGAGGGCGAAAACTTTGAGAGCCATATTCATCCCTTTGTTCTGAGCGGCCCTTTGGCCACTAGCAAACTACCCGGAATCCCCGCCCTTACGGGCGGGGTTATAACCCCTGGCGTGAGCCAGGGGATTCGTCCGCTAGCGAAATAACCGGGACATCTTACTAGATAAATTGACGTTGGTGATGGGCTCACCGTGCAGTGAAGCGATTTCTTCTGAGGCCAAAAGCCGCCTGAAAAGGCGGCTGCAGCCAATATTGGCCGCCCTACAAGAGGTCTTATCTGCGTTCATCCGCGTTCATCGGCGGCCAATTATTTTCTTACAACAACTCCGACGACGTGAAGAAGAACGGGATCTCCACCGCCGCCGTCTCCGGCGCATCCGACCCATGCACGCAATTCCGCTCGATACTCGTCGCGAACATCTTTCGGATCGTCCCTTCGGCCGCGTTAGCCGGATTCGTCGCGCCCATCGTATCGCGCCATTTTTTGATTGCGTCGCGAGCTTCGAGGACCAGCACAACCACCGGCCCTTCAGTCATGAATTTTACCAGCGACCCGTAAAACGGCCTCTCTTTATGGACCGCGTAGAAATTCTCGGCTTCAATCTGGCTGAGCCGCTTCATCTTCATCCCGGCGATGCGAAAACCGGCTTTCTGAATCTCCGCGAGAATCGCGCCAGCCTGGTTGGCGGCGACCGCGTCTGGTTTAATGATTGCGAATGTGCGTTCCATGTTTATAGTCGTGTTTTGATCGTTGCGCCGATGGTGGCCGGCGTCGGACATACCGTGATGCCGGCGTCTTTCATCGCCGCGATTTTGTCTTCTGCTTTGCCGCTGCCGCCTGAAATAATGGCTCCGGCGTGGCCCATGCGGCGGCCTGGAGGCGCAGTCTGTCCGGCGATGAATCCCACCACCGGCTTCTTCACGTGAGCCTTGACATACGCCGCGGCAGTCTCTTCCGCCGTGCCTCCGATTTCGCCGATCATGACGATAGCGTGCGTGTCGGGATCTTCGTTGAAAAATCGAATCGCGTCGGTGAAGGAAGTTCCGATAATGGGGTCGCCTCCGATGCCGATGCAGGTAGATTGTCCGATGCCGAGCTTCGTGAGCTGCCCCACCGCTTCATAAGTCAACGTGCCGGATCGCGACACAACGCCGACGTTGCCTTCCTTATGAATATGCGCCGGCATGATGCCGATTTTGCATTTCCCCGGGCTGATAATGCCGGGGCAATTGGGCCCGATCAGACGCGTCGCCGGGTGATTTTTCAGATACGCCCACGCCTTGATCATGTCCTCAGCCGGGATGCCTTCGGTGATGCATACCACCAGCGCGATCCCCGCGTCGGCTGCTTCCATAATCGCGTCCGCGGCGAACGGCGGAGGGACGAAAATGACCGACGCGTTCGCGCCCGTCGCGGCCACGCCATCGGCGACCGTATTAAAAACCGGCAGATCGAGATGCGTTTGGCCGCCCTTGCCGGGCGTGACGCCTCCAACCACTTTCGTGCCATACGCGAGCGACTGCGTCGCGTGAAACGTCGCTTCCTTACCGGTGAAGCCCTGCACCAGCACGCGCGTGTTTTCGTTAACCAGGACGCTCATCGTGCCAACCCTACAACTTTCTGCGCCGCGTCCAGCATGCCGTCGGCTACGGTGAAATTGAATCCTGAATCCAGCAGAAGTTTTTGTCCCAATTCGACGTTCGTTCCTTCCATGCGCACCACGATCGGAACTTTGATCGCCAATTCGCGGGCTGCGGCCACCACGCCCGTTGCCAGCGTGTCGCAGCGCAGGATGCCTCCGAAAATGTTAATCAGGACCGCCTTCACCGCCGAATCCGACAACAAAATCCGGAATGCGTTTTTGATTTGTTCGGCGTTGGCTCCGCCGCCGACGTCCAGGAAATTCGCCGCCGTGCCGCCGGCGTATTGGATGATGTCCATGGTCGCCATAGCGAGCCCCGCTCCGTTCACCATGCAGGCGACGCTGCCGTCCAACTTGATGTAGTTGAGGCCGAACTTCGACGCCTCCACTTCCAGAGGATCCTCTTCGTTCAGGTCGCGCAGCTCGGCCAGATCCTTGTGACGGAACATCGCGTTGTCGTCGATGTTCATCTTGGCGTCGAGCGCGAAAACTTTTCCGTCCTTGGTCAGGATGAACGGGTTGATCTCGGCCAGCGACGCGTCGAATTCCTGGACCGCTTTGGACAGAGCGATCATCGCGTTGGCGGCCAGGTTCACCGCAGGGCCCGTGATGCCGATGGCAAAAGCCAGCTTGCGAGCCTGAAACGGCAGCAGGCCGAGGCCGGGTTCGAGAGCTTCTTTAACGATGCGCTCCGGCGTCGAATGCGCCACCTCTTCGATATCCATGCCGCCTTCCGACGATGCCATGAAGACGTTCTTGCCGATAGCGCGGTCCAGCACGATGCCCAGATACAGCTCCCGTTCGATGGGCAAAGTCTCTTCGACAAGGACCTTCTTGACGACGCGGCCTTCCGGCCCGGTCTGATGCGTGATCAACGTCATGCCGAGAATTTTCCCGGCGATGATCCGCGCTTCATCGGAGTTTTGAGCAACCTTGACGCCTCCTCCCTTGCCCCGGCCGCCGGCGTGGATCTGCGCTTTCACCACCACGCTGCCGCCGAGCTTTCTTGCCGCTGCTTCCGCTTCTTCTGGGGTGCTTGCCACCTCGCCTCGCGGCACAGGGACGCCGTGGCGGGCAAGGAGGGCCTTGGCCTGATACTCGTGAATCTTCATGTTTTAGTTGAGAAACTGCTATAAGCTGGAGAATTCCCAATATAACATGGCGTCCTTCCTTTCTTATCTGCACCGCATAGCCGCGGGCGAGCATCTTTCAGCCGCAGACGCGCAACTGGCGATGAATGCGCTGCTCGAAGGCGACGCGACCCCAGCGCAGATCGCCGGTTTCGCCGTCGCGATCAAGATGCGGGGCGAGAGTGCGCCGGAGCTGACTGGATTCGCCAGGGCTTTGCGCGAGCACATGATCGTGGTCGACGCCGGCGAGAACCTTATCGACACCTGCGGCACTGGCGGCGATCATTCGGGAACCTTTAATATTTCCACCGTCGCGGCGTTCGTGATGGCGGGCGCCGGGGCGAGGGTTGCCAAGCACGGTGGGCGGTCGGCGTCGAGCCTCACCGGCAGCGCCGACGTTCTGGAAGCGCTCGGCGTGCGCATTTCGATGACGCCGGATGAAGCGGCCGGCGCGATTCGAGAAATCGGGATCGGGTTCCTGTTCGCTCCGAATCTGCATCCGGCCATGAAGCACGCCGCTCCCGTCCGCCGCGAACTGAAAATGCGGTCGGTGTTCAACCTGATCGGCCCTCTGGCGAATCCGGCGCGCGCGGGGACGCAGTTGATCGGCGCTCCGTCGCCCGAAACAGCGCAGTTAATGGCCGAGGCGCTGGCGGCGCTGGGAACCGAACATTCCTTCATCGTCCACGGGCACGACGGCCTGGATGAGATTACAACCACCGGTCCGACCGACGTTTACGAAGTGTGGACCGGGAGGGTGGAAAAACACCTGTGGATGCCGTCGGATTTCGGAGTGAAACGCGCCTTCGGCGAGCAACTGCTAGGGGGCGATGCGGCCCGGAACGCGCAGATCGTCGTGGGGATTCTGAGCGGCGCGCATGGGCCGATGAGGGATATCGTACTGGTGAACGCAGCGGCGGGGATGGTCGCGTCGGGGATAGCCGGGGATCTGCGGGGCGGGGTGGAACTAGCTGAAAAATCAATCGACTCCGGGTCCGCAAGCGAAAAACTGAACGAGTTGCGAAAAAAAGTTCCGATTTCCTGATCCCATTTCCCGCCGGATCGCGCGGAATAGATCAGCGGAGGATCGCAGGCGTAACTGCCTGCGAGAAGCCGGCCGGGGCAGGGAACTGCTCCAGCCGGTCTTTAGCTACCAGCGGCGGCCGTAGAACCCGCGGCCACCAAAATAGATGCCAGGTCCCCAGTAAGGATATCCATAGTAGGGATAGCCGTAGGGGTAGCCGTAGCCTGGCGCGTAACCATAGCCGGGCGCGAAACCGTAGCCCGGACGCGGAGGCATCGGGCGGCGGACTAACGTCTGGGCCGGTTGCTCGTAATCCGCCGGCTGCACATAGCGGAACGCCTGCATGCTGTGCTCGGTCGAGACCGTCACGTCCTGATTCACGCGGAACGTCAGCATTGTTTCGGGGAAGATCACGGTGGGGTTGCCGCGGGTCAGCAGCACTCCAGCCAGGCCGACCACTAATCCGGCTCCGGCGCCGACTCCCGCTCCCACGCCTCCGTTGACGCCCGCTCCGATGGCCGCGCCGACTCCGGTGGTTGCGGCGATAGCGCCCGCGTCACGGCCGGTCGAGGTGGTGCCGTTGCGGGTCAACAATTCGGACTGAATCGGCAGTTGCTGCCCGTCGACCACCGGCAATTCAATCAACTGGATGCCCAGCCGAGACGTGCCGGCGACCCGTCCGGCCTTCTTGGCCTCGGTTACGTGTCCGGTCACGTTCTGGCCGCGCTGCGCGACCACTACGCCATCGACCACGATGGGTTTGGTCAGCGTAGCAGTGAACGCGTCGCCAACCATGCTGCGGTCGGAAGAAAGAATCTCATTCAGGCGCACGGTCACGTAAGTGCCGGCCTTGATGGTCAATTTCGAGGGGATCGGCTGCATTTCCGGCTGTTGATCGGCGGGCGCGGCAGCCGTGTCGGCCAGTTCCCTCTGGACCTGCTCAACAGTCGGCCGGTCCTGCGCAAAGGCGGGAGCGGTGAAAAGTCCGAGCGTCATTGCTGTAGTTAATATTTTTTTGTGCATAAACGGTACCCTCATCACAGTGGACGGTAATACCGTTGCACGCGTTTCGCCAACTGTTAAAATGGCGTAAAATCAGGAGATCGGCGGCGAATAACGGGCGCAAAATGGCCGAAAATCACCGCAATTGGTGGTTTTGAGCCACCCCGCGTCAGAGCCGGCCCAGCGCCGTTTTCGCCGCTGCCCGCAGCTTTTCCAGCAGGCCATCCGGAATCTTGCCGCCCGACGGATCCGCGTAATCGATCCTCAACATCTGATCGCCTTTGACCATATAAAACCGGTCCGAACTGGGCCAAACCGCCGAATAAGATCCCGCGCCCAGCGAAGGTTCATCCTTGACGACGGCGCCTGACTTTCCGAGATTGGCCTTCGTCACACTCGCGGCAGTGCCCTTATTCTTCTCGATGCGCACGTGGAGCGCCACGGTCGAGCCCTTTACCTTATAGATGCAGGAAGTCGGTGACGTTTTTTTGTCGACAGCCGATCCGAGAAGAGCGGACGCCTCACTCTGCGTGACCAGGTCGCAGGGGTTTTTCTGGGCGAAAACGGGCAGCGAACATACGGCCAATACGGCCGGAATCAGGTATTTCAAACGAGTCATTGAAAGATCCTATCACGACTTGCTGCCATCTTTGGACACAGCCCGGCACTCCGCGCAGGGGCAGATTTTGCGCAGATGGTCGAAAGAATAGATCCCGGAACTGTGGCCGTCGGACCACTCGATCCGGATGGCGTAATGACCCACTTCTTCCACGCTTAACATTTTTATCGCCGGCTTGAACATCTGGAAAGGGCTCGGCGGCGCGGAGTAATTCGTCTTCTGCGGCTCCGTGCCGTGCGCGCCCGTGCAGCTGGCGCAGGGGCATTCGTCGCGCAGATAGCCGAGTGTGTACTCGCTATGATGCTGATCTTTCCAGTCGATTTTAATACCTTTGGATTTGGAAATTGCTATGTGCTCGGGGTCCATCACTTCGGATTCACTCTCTCAATATCGCGGACGCCGGAGATCCTGCGGATCGCGGTGACGATCCTCTCCAGCTGTTTCTTATCCTTCACTTCAATGGTCATGTCGATAATGGCGCCAGCCGTATTGTGAACGTCGTCGCCGCGCGTTTCCAGGCTCCGGATGTTGGTTTGCTCGTTGAACAGCGCGGTGGTCAACTGGCTCAGCATTCCAGGGCGGTCCTCGGTCAGGACCGTCAACTTCACCGGGAACGGAGCCGACGCGCTGCGCGCCCATTCGACGTCGATTTTGCGCTCAACCTCGTACAGCAGGTTCTGCACGTTGGAGCAACTCAGCGAATGGACGGCCACGCCCTTTCCGCGCGTCACGTAGCCGACGATCGCTTCGCCTTTGATCGGATTGCAGCACGTGGCGCGATAAACCAGCAGGTCGTCGATGCCCTTCACCTTGATGACCAGGTCGTGGTCGCCGGGCGCGAGCGGCGTCGCCGGGGCGCGGGAAGGCTCCGCGGCGGGCTCGGGAAGCTCGAGAGGAACTTGATCCGGCGCAAGTTTTTGCAGCACCTGGCGCGGCGAATATTTTCCGTAGCCGAGCGCGGCCGACAGATCCTCGATCTTCGAATACCCGTATTCGCCGGCCACCGATTCCATTTGCGCTTTGGTAACGCCTTTCATGGAAACGCCGAGCCGCCGCGCTTCGCGCTCCAGATACTTTTCGCCGATCTCGATGGCTTTGACCCGTTCAGTGGTGTTGATGACGTGCTTGATCTTGTTGCGCGCCTTCGAGGTCTTGACCAGCGACAACCAATCTTTGCTGGGGAGATGGTTCGCTTGCGTGAGAATCTCCACCACGTCGCCGTTGCGCAGCCCGTACTTCAGCTGCACGATCCGCCCGTTCACCTTGGCGCCGATGCAGGAGTTGCCGACGTCGGAGTGAATGGCGTAGGCGAAGTCGATGGGCGTCGCGTCGCGCGGAAGAATGATCACCTTGCCCTTGGGCGTGAAGGTGTAGACTTCCTCCGGGTACAAATCCACTTTGAGCGTGGACATGAACTCGCCTGGATCGCCCATTTCCCGCTGCCACTCGACCAACTGCCGCAGCCACGCGACGCGCTGGTCGTCTTCGGCCGCCCCTTTGCGCCCTTCCTTATATTTCCAGTGCGCGGCGATGCCTTCCTCGGCGATGCGGTGCATCTCGTCGGTGCGGATCTGCACTTCGAAGTGCCGCCCGCCGGGCCCCATCACGGACGTATGCAGCGATTGATAAAGGTTCGGTCGCGGAATGGCGATGAAATCCTTGATGCGGCCCGGGATGGGGTGCCATTCGTTATGAATGACGCCGAGCGCCGCGTAACAGTTCTTCACCGAATCCGTGATGATGCGCACCGCGAGAAGATCGTAGACCTGGTCGAGCGTGATTTTCTGCCGCTTCAGTTTTTGGAATACGGAGAACGCTCGCTTGACCCGCCCATCGACATGCGCGGGGATGCCTTCGCGGGCTAGAAGAACCTCTACGATGTGCTTGATCTCGGCCAAAAAAGTTTCGTTCGACGCGCGCGCGGCTTCAAATTCCTTAAGCAGCGTCTGCGACGCTTCCGGTTCCAGGTATTGAAACGCCAGATCCTCCAGTTCGCCGCGAATCTTGCCCATGCCGAGCCGGTGCGCGATGGGCGCGTAAATCTCCATCGTCTCCTGCGCGATGCGTAGCTGCCGCTCATGCGACAGATGGCCCAGCGTGCGCATGTTATGGAGCCGGTCGGCCAGTTTGACCACGATCACGCGGATATCGTTGACCATGGCCAGCAGCATCTTGCGGACGCTCTCGGCCTGCCGCTCCTCCCGCGATGCGAGGTTCAGCTTGCTCAATTTCGTCACGCCGTCGACGCAGGCGGCCACTTCGGCGCCGAAATTCTTCTTAATTTCCTCGACCGTTGCGGAAGTATCCTCGACCACGTCGTGAAGCAGCCCGGTCTGGAGCGCGACCATGTCCATGTGCATGTCGGCAAGCTGCCGCGTGACCAGCAGCGGATGCAGCATGTAAGGTTCGCCGGAGCTGCGTTTTTGGTTTTTGTGCCGGTCGGCGGCGAAGCGAAACGCCTTTTCGAGCGGCGCGAGATCTTCATTAGGCCTCAGTTCGCGAACCCTCGCTTCGAGGTCGCGATAAGTAGTTTGGACCGGGTCGGGCGCGAGCGCAGGAGGAGGCAGAACGGCCTGCGGAACGGGGTCGGTGGACTCGGGCGACATGCGGTAATTTCAGTGTAGCGTGGCGCGTAGCCATACCCGTCAACAGGGAGTCTTGCTCGAAGTCAGTTTCCCCCCGGACCTATATCGAAAGCGTGATCTGGCCAGTGACGCCATTGTAGAAAAAAGTACACTGCTGGAGTATATCCCTCCCAAGAAGCATCAGCAGTCCCTGCTCCTTGAGGGCGGCTCCCATCGTACGTGGCGAACGGAATTGGATTGGAAACCCGATAATTGCGATCTGAATCGGATAGATGTTGCTCGGTATTTTTGCGTGGGATGCCGAGTGCATCGACCCGACATCAATCACAGGCAAATTCATCGATCGTGCCGCGTCGTCGTCGATGCATGTATTCGAGGCACCCGTGTCGATCAACGCGAGCCCTGTGGATGGCTGAGGAATCAGTTTGCCTTGCTGAGCAAGGGCGGCGGAGAACGCTTGCTCAAGCGTGACGGCAACTTGGACCACCGGTCCACGTTGCTGAAGGACCATAGCTGGGGGGAGATTGACAGGCTTACCGTCAGGGGTTTGTCCCGGACCCGTCAGTTGGGCGTGAAGGATCGGCACGTAATAGTCCTAACATAAGCGCTGGGATCGACGCTTCTTCGGGCACCTGATCGGTCCGGCGGACCAAAAATGAAGTCATTCCGTACTCCGCTGCACCGCCCGCCAGGGCGCCCTCTATCGAGTCAAATGGACCGCTGACGCGTTGTTCCTTGACGACGATAAACTTCCCGGGAAATTTCCGCAGCAGGTCCTCCCGGTTCTGTTCAAAAAACTCACGTTCGGTATCTAGCATTGTGCCCTCACAGTATACTCCTAAGTGATCGGCAGGTGCCTTCAGTTTCATTGTACTGCGGATCTTACTGATTTAATTGAGCATCTGCCTGCGTTTTTGACGCCATCGGCGACGATAGCCCAAGCGCAAAGGCAGCGGCTCGCACCGCTGCCTTCTTCTCATGCTCCTTGCTTCCCCGCCGCGAACGCCTTTTGGATAAACTCGCGCACCCTAGGATTCCCGTACGGCTTCATCCGCTCCTGCGTCGCTGCCGGCAACCCCGACGGATCTTTCCAGACGTTATTGAGCCCCTTCGTCACCTCCGGATCGCCTCCGGTGAACTCCAGAATCAGCGCGCCCCAGCGGCCGGCGAGCGCCTGCGCCTTCGGCCCCCCTGGATCTTCGCCGAGCGACGCCTCGACCTCCTGAAACAGCTCCGTCCACCGCTTCGTCGCCTGCTCCTGCATCTCCGGAGTCCATTCTCTCTTTTTCAACTTCGACAGCGCTTCCTGGCTGTAATACTTCTCCGACCAATTCGGATTGTCTTGCATTTCGATCACCTCGATAATTTTTTTGAGCATTGCCGCGTCCGGCCGTTTCCCGCTGGCGAGCGCGCGCTCGGCATCCTCAATCGCATGAATCGCGCGATCGATCAGCTTGCGCTTCTCTTCCAGCACCAGCCTCTGCCGCGGCAGCGCTTCGGCCAGTTCCAGATTGTCGCGATCGAGCAGGGTCTTGATCCGCTTCAAAGGAAGTCCGACGAATTTCAGCGCCACAATCTGCTCCAGCCGTTCCAGATCGGATTCGAGATACATGCGATACCCCGCCTCCGTCCGCCGGGGCCGCAGCAGACCCAGCCGGTCGTAATGGTGCAGGGTCCGCACCGTCACCCCGGCCAGTTCCGCAAATTGCTGCGCTTGCAACATCTCTCTTCCTTCCAAGAACAGGTTCAGCCCTGACGCAACGTGAGGGTCAAGCACTTTTTTTCGGAGGCGTATAAAATTTCAAATCCTCGCCCGTCAGCAGCTTCGTCGCGAAAATAATCTGCCCCGCGTGCTGCTGAAAATGCCCCACCACCTGGTAAATCACCTCCAGCGCGAATCGCTCGCCGTCCTGCGTGGGAACGCGCTCGGTCAGCCGCTCCGGCGGAAAATTTTCGAGAATCGAAACCGCGTCGCCCACCGTCCCGTTCAATTTCGCCAGCAATTCGGGCGTTCCCATCTTTGACGACGCCGCGAACTCCAGGTCGCGCTCGCGGATATCGGGCTGCCCCCCGATGCTCCATCCAATCCACTGCCGGACGTTTCCGCATAGATGCAGAACCAGGTTGCCGATGGAGTTCTGCGCGTCACCTCCCCGATTCCAGATCTGATCGGCATCCAGCTTCAGTACGCACGCTTCGATCAGCCCCGTCATCTGCGTCAATTTTTTCGCGGAATGTGAGAGGAACAATTCACCCGTCATGACTCTATTGTGCTCGATCGCTTCCTGCGGTCGCGGCTCGGTAAGCAATTGGTTTCACACGGGCTGATTCCGAGCCGCGACCGCAGGGAGCGATCTGCCGTGAGATAATCGGTTCGTGGACGCACCAGATACCAAATTTCATTTGAGCCAGCCGCCGGAATTGTTCGCCCGGGTCGACCACGAGCCGGAACCCGATGAATTCGGCGAATCCATCGTCACTACCACCGTCAGTATGGCCATCAATTGGGCGCGCAAAAACTCCATCTGGCCGATGAGCTTCGGCCTCGCCTGCTGCGCCATTGAAATGATGTCGATGATCGGCTCGCGCTACGATATTTCGCGTTTCGGCGCCGAAGTGATGCGCGGATCGCCGCGACAGAGCGACCTCATGATCATTGCCGGCCGCGTATCGAACAAAATGGCGCCCGTCATCCGCCGCCTTTATGAGCAGATGCCGGAACCGAAGTGGGTCATCTCCATGGGCGCCTGCGCCACCTCCACCGGCGTGTTCTCCAACTACGCGCTGGTGCCGGTGAACCAGGTGATCCCGATCGACGTTTACGTTCCAGGCTGCCCTCCACGGCCGGAGCAGCTGATTTACGCCATCACCATGTTGCAGAAGAAAATCGAGCTGGATACGAACTCGATCGGCAAAGTCCTGAACATTGCTTAATAAACCAGCTTAATATTCGCCCGCCCCACGTCGATGAGCTGTTTGAAGGCAGTTGTCAACTGCCTGCGGGCGGCGACATGAATATATCGTCAATTAGTAGTCTTTCGTCTCACCTCACAACGGCAGCGCAACCTGCGCCGCCGAAACCTACTGAGGACCAAAAAGCGTTGATCCAGGCCGTGAGGGCGGTGAATGCCGCGGAAATGTTCGGCCAGGAAAACGAACTCACCTTTAAAATCGACCGCGCGGCGGGCATCGCCGTGGTGCGCATCGTCAACCGGAAAACGGGCGAGCTGGTTCAGGAAATTCCCAACGAACAAGTCCTGAGGATGGCCGAAGAGAGTAACGGAAGGTAATCGAACATTGTCGACGGCATATTCGAACTACAGCAAGTATCTGGAAACGGAAGTATTCAGCGCGGACCCGGTCAAACTGGTCTGCATGCTCTATCGTGGCGCGATCGACGCGACGGGCGCGGCGCGACGGCGCCTGAAGGAACGCCAGATCCGGGAGCGTTCTCGCGAAATTATGCGCGCCCTCGAAATTCTGCGGGAGCTCTCGAGGTCGCTCGACCCGGAATACGGCCAGATCAGCCGCCCCCTGAGCGATCTCTACGCCTATATGCAGACGCGCTTGATCGAGGCGAACTCGAAACAGATCGATCCGCCGCTCGCCGAAGTCGAGCAGCTTCTTTCGACGTTGCTCGAAGGCTGGAAGGCCGTAGTTCCCGCCGCGCCTCCCGTCGCCCCCGAGGCCTACGAACCGATCAGCTGCACGTACTAGTGGCCTTCGCAGACAGATCGTTAGCATATCCCCTCCTTCACAGTCGGGGTTCCATTTGGTGTGTGGAACCCCGACAGTAATGGAGGGGATATAGTAACGATCTGGCTGCGACACTGACGGTCGCGGCTCCGTTTCGATACTGAACCGCCATGCGTGAGCATGCGGGCAGACGGAAAACTCTCGCTATGGCGCAAGCTGAACAGGCTGCGAAAAAGTCGTAAACTCCGTTCAGCCGCTCACCGAGCCGCGACCGCAGGCAGCGGTGGTTATGAGTGTTTCCGCAGCCTGTGACCCTCGCGCCACAATCGCGCGCGTTCCCGCCGCCGGACCGCTATGCGTCAACAAAACCAGTCCGGTACGATAGAGGGAGCGCATGCCCGAGCTCCCTCCCGCCGTAGAAGTCCAGAATCTTAGAAAAGTCTATGGAAGCAAAGCGGCCGTGGACGGGCTCAGCCTCACCGTCGCGCAAGGAAGCTTTTTCGGTTTCCTGGGCCCCAACGGCGCGGGCAAAACCACCACCATTAAAATGCTGATGGGCCTCGCTCCACCCACGTCCGGCACCATTCGCCTGCTGGGCCTGGCGATGCCGGAGCAGGGGCTCGAGATCAAGAAGATGATCGGCCTCGTGCCCGACGAATCGCTTCTGTTCGACCATCTCACCGGCGGCGAGTTCGTCGAATTCGTCGGTCGCATGTACGGCCTGGAACAAAAGATCGCGCGCGACCGTTCGGTGGAACTGCTGGAACTTTTCGAGCTCGACGGCAGCCGCAAGAAACTCATTGCCGAATATTCCAAGGGCATGCGCAAGCGCGTGGCCATGGCGGCGGCCTTGATCCACCGCCCTCGCCTGTTCCTGATGGACGAGCCGTTTGAAGGCGTCGACGCCGTCGGCGCGCGCATGATGAAGGATATCCTTCTCGAACAGGTTCGCCACGGCGCGACCATTTTCTTAACGTCCCATGTGCTGGAAGTGGTGGAGCGCCTCTGCGATCACGTGGCCATCATCAACGAAGGGAAAGTGGTGATCCAAGGCTCCATGGACGAGCTGCGTGGCGCGACAACATTGGAAGACGCCTTCGTGCGCGCCGTCGGCGTGGATCGCGCCACGGAAACGCTCGACTGGTTGTGAGACCCGCATGAATCAGGCGCGCGCGATTCTCTGGGCCCAGTGGCGGACGGTGCGAAATTTTTATCCGCGCGGAGGCGTCGCCTGGACCGCGCTCATCGGCGCCGGATGGTATGGCTTCTGGCTGCTGGCCGCGATCTCCACCGCGCGACTTGCGGCGAGTCCGGCGAATCTGGGCCTGATGAAAGCCGCGCTTACCGGCGGCCTGCTGCTGGTCTTCCTGTACTGGCAGGTGGTGCCTCTGCTGATGGCCGCCACCGGCGCGTCGCTCGAGCTGCGCAAGCTGCAAGTCTATCCCATCCCCGCCGCGGAACTTTTCTCCATTGAAGTCATGCTGCGCGTTACCGCCGCCGTGGAAATGCTGCTCATCGTGATCGGCCTCGCGCTGGGTCTTTTCATGAACCCCGCGGTGCCGAAGTGGGCCGCGTTGACGCTCGCGCCTTATATTTTTTTCAACTTGTTTCTCGCCGTGGGCCTGCGCGATCTCGTCGCGCGCATTCTTGCCCATAAAAGAATCCGCGAGGTCGCGTTTCTCCTTCTTGTCATTTGCGCCGGCCTGCCCCAGTTACTGATGCTGCGGGGTCCAGGCAGCGCCAAGGGCTGGTGGACGGCCTTCGGCGATGCGTCCCTCGGTTGGCCCTGGGGCGCGACCGCTAATTTAATCCAGAACAGATTGGTGCCGCAATCTCTCGCCATCGTGCTCCTGTGGGCGCTGGCCGCCGCCATTTTCGGCTACTGGCAGTTCAAAACTTCCTTGTCTTTCGATGCCCAGGCCGCCTCGGCCACTGAAGTCCGCTCCTCGCGCCAGGATGGACTGGTGGAGAGATTTTTCCGGCTCCCCTCGCTGCTGTTCCGCGATCCTCTGGCCGCCCTCATTGAAAAAGAAATCCGGTTTCTGGTGCGTTCTCCCCGCTTCCGCCTGGTGTTCCTGATGGGATTCACGTTCGGCCTGGTGATCTGGCTGCCTCTCGCGCTGGGCAAGAGCGGTCTTGCCAAATCGGCGCTGGGCACGAATTACCTCACCGTGGTCAGCGTCTATTCGTTGCTGCTGCTCAGCGAAGTCTGCTTCTGGAATTCCTTCGGCTTCGACCGCTCCGCCGCGCAATTTTACTTTCTGGCGCCGGTGCCGTTCTGGCGCGTGCTGGTGGGAAAGAATCTGAGCGCGGTTTTCTTCATCCTCGTGGAAATCACAGCGGTCACCGTCGTCTGCGCCTGCTTGGGCATGCCACTGAACCCCGTGCGCCTCGCCGAAGCGTATTCGGTGGCCGGAGTTCTGACGATTTTTTTGCTCGGCGCCGGAAACCTCCTATCGGTCCATCAGGCGCGCGCCGTAAATCCCGCCACTTCGTTCCGGACTGGAGCCGCCGGACGCGTCCAAGCGATGCTGTTCGTCATTTATCCGATCGCCTCGATCCCGGCCGGCCTCGCGTACCTGGCGCGCTGGGCGTTTGATAGCGAGGTCGCGTTCTTCCTGGTCCTTGCATTCGACGCCGTGGTCGCGATTATCGTGTACCGCATCGCGCTCCAGTCCGCCGTGGAGGCCGCGGAGCGAATCAAGGAGTCCATGATCACCGCTTTGTCCGCCAGCGATGGCCCCATCGCCAGTTAATCAAACTTTCTATTTCCTTTTTTCTTTGCGACTTAGCGCCTTTGCGTGATCCGTCTTGTTTTTCCCTCCGCGTACCCTCCAATCAGAAGGAGCCCTAACCGGAGCTTCTTCGACAGCTTTTTTCCTGCGCA
>Ga0182024_10004514_pt1 | contig 31967 bp, 34 predicted proteins | sample P32metaG_FD_120480 | JGI IMG/M metagenome (GOLD analysis project Ga0182024, IMG submission 120480) | Permafrost microbial communities from Stordalen Mire, Sweden - P3-2 metaG (Illumina Assembly) | ecosystem: Environmental > Terrestrial > Soil > Wetlands > Permafrost | place: Sweden: Stordalen...
CACGAGAATCCGTCGTCTTCCGACACGACGATCGCCATGTTCTTCGCATCACCGCTTGGATTCACGTGCGTGCGTAGCATCCCGACGATCCGTCCGTCGTTGAGGCGCACGATCGCTGGTTCCTCGAAGTCAACGATGCTCGCCGCGTCGAACGCCATCGTCGAGTAGTACTCCCAGTTGAAACCGCCGTCGTCGGAACGGAGTAACGCCGAACGCGTCGACTCGTTCTCGCCTTCTTCGCCGTAGCCGCGAATGCGGCCGTATACGCCGAGCAGCAGCGAGTCGTTCGGCGTCAACCACGCGCCGAGCCGACAGCCCGCGTGCTTGAGTGGCCGGGCGTTCACCGGGATCGGCTCGCTCCACGTTGTGCCGCCATCATTCGATCGGAGCACGTATGCGCCGAGCCAGCCCATCGTCTTGAAACTCCACGTCCAGTCGCCGTGCTCAGTCGTGCGTGGACTTCGAGTCCAAGACGGTTGTTCGGGCCGAATACCGCGCTTGAAATACGCGGCGATCGTGAGATCCACGAGCAACGTGCCGTCGGCCAGTTCGCAGATACCGCAGTCCCAGTTGCCCGTCGTGTCGGTGTACGGCAGCACGACCGTGCGATCGGTCCAGGTCTCACCGCCGTCGCGCGAGCGCAGCATGATGGTCTGGCCGCTGTCGTGGTGGTAGGGGAAGCGTTCCTCGTTGTAGACAGCCACGAGATCGCCCGATTGCAGCCGACGCACGTTCACTTGGTTGTAGGCGTGCGCCCGAGTCGCGTCGATGTCGACCACACGGTGTTCCACATCGGTGATCTTCATCGATTCAAGCCTACGATGATCCGCATGGAGCTCGCGGATCTCGTCGCCACGATGCCGTTCGCGGTCGCGGTCGGGCTCACGATCGATGCAGCGTCCAAAGACGAGGTGCGCGGCCACTTGCCCTGGGCGCCGGATCGGTGCACCACCGCGGGCGTGATGCACGGCGGCGCGGTGATGACGTTGGCCGACAGCCTCGGAGCGGTGTGCGCGTTCCTCAACCTTCCGCCGGGAGCATCGACCTCGACGATCACGTCGTCGACCAACTTCCTTCGAGCTGTTCGCGACGGCGACCTGCACGGCACGGCCCGCCCGCATGTCGGGCCTCACACGATTGTCGTCCAGACCGAGCTGCGCGACGCCAACGACAAGGTCGTCGCACTCGTCACGCAGACCCAAGCGGTGCTCGTCCCCTGACCCGCCCGGTCAACGACCCGCTTATGGGTTGCGTGCGTCGAGGAGCTTGAGCTGACGCGGACCGGCCACGGTGCGGTACGCATCTTCGATGACCCCGGCGATCTCGGTCCAGTCGGGACTGCGGTCGAGGCGAACACCGATCCAGCCGCGATGCCCAACGTAGGCCGGCACAAAAAACCGATCGGGCTCCTCGTCGACGAGTTGGCGCTGCACACCGACCGGCGCCGCGCACCAGAGCGCGAGCCGGCCGTCGCCGTGGTGGTTGTCGTGGCAGTTCACGAACGTCTTCTTGTCCGCGATGAACCATGTCGGTGCGCCGTGGCTGAGCCGCTCTGTTGTGTCCGGCAGCGCCATGCAGATGGCACGCACCCGATCGAGCGGCGTCCGGCGAGGCACGAAACGACATTAGGGTTTCGGCGTGGCTCGTGACAGCGATGCAATCGAGCTCGACATCGCCGGGCGTCCGGTGCGCCTCAGCAGCCCCGGCAAGGTGCTGTTCTCCGAGCGGGGCGAGACGAAACTCGACCTCGTGAACTACTACCTGGCCGTGACCGAGCCGGTCATGCGCACTATGGGCGGTCGGCCCGTATTGATGGAGCGTTACCCGCACGGCGCGCAGGGCTCTTCGTTCTTCCAAAAACGCGTCCCCGACAACGCGCCCGATTGGTTGACCACCACGATCGTGAGCACGCCCAACGGCACGACGTCACGTGCGCTCGTTATCGCCGACCTCGCGCACATCGTCTGGGCCGTCAACCTCGGTTGTCTCGGTTTCCACGTATGGCCTGCGCGCGCTGACGATCCTGACCACGCCGACGAGCTCCGTATCGACCTCGACCCGACGCCCGGCACCAACTTCGACAATGCCCGCGCGGTTGCCCATCTGGCGCACGCACTGCTCGACGAACTTGGAATCGTCGGCTTCCCGAAGACCACTGGCAAGCACGGTATCCACGTGTATCTGCGTCTCCAGCCGCGGTGGGATCCTTATCAGGTGCGTTCCGCCGCGGTCGCGTTCGCGCGCGAACTCGCTCGGCGGCATCCCGATCTGGTCACTGATGCGTGGTGGAAGGAAGAGCGCGGCGCACGTATCTTTGTCGACTTCAACCAGAACGCTCCGCACAAGACTGTGTTCGGCGCATGGTGCGTGCGGCCCCGCCCAGGAGCGCAGGTATCGACGCCGTTCGAGTGGGACGAACTCGACACGATCGATCCCGACGCGCAGACGATTGCGACCGTGCCCGCCCGCGTCGCCGAGCGCGGTGACCCGTGGGCCGCGATTGACGCCGCGCCGCAATCGATCGAGCCGCTCCTCGCGCTGCACCAGCGCGACCTCGCCAACGGACTGACCGACGCGCCGTGGCCACCCGTGTACCCCAAGATGCCGGGCGAGCCGCCGCGTGTCGCTCCGAGCCGGGCCCGCAAGGAATCCAAACCCTCATAAATCACTTGCCAGATATATAACTAGCTAGTAATCTGCGCAGGGATGGCCGCTGCGATTGCTGTGCCGCTGTTCGAGATCGTCGCCGAACCCAATCGTCGACGAATCCTCGACTTGCTGATCTCCCATGAGAAGCCGGTCGGTGAGCTCGTGCGGGAGCTGTCGGTCAGCCAACCCGCGGTGTCGAAACATTTGCGGATCCTTCGCGAGGCCGGTCTGGTCGAGGTGCGTACCGACGGTCAACGGCGCGTGTACCGGGTCCGACCCGAGCCGTTGCGGGAGATCGACGACTGGCTCTCGCCGTTTCGCGCGTTGTGGACCTCGGCGCTCGACGATCTCGAACGCCATCTGGAATCGATGCCCGACGAGCACCAACCAGCGAGCGAACCATGACCGACAAGACCGAAGACGGGACCCTTGAGCAGGTCGGAGACCGTTGGCGTGTGGTGTTCACCCGCACGCTGGCGCACGCACCGGAGAAGGTCTGGCGCGCGCTCACCGAACCCGAACACCTGCGCGCGTGGTTCCCGACCGAGATCGTCGGCGAGCGCACCGCCGGCGCCGGGCTGCGTTTCGAGTTCCGCGAAGGTCAATATCCGGGCTTCGACGGCCGGATGCTCACCTGCGATCCGCCGCGCTTGTTGGAGTTCGAGTGGGGCGAGGACCGCTTGCGTTTCGAGTTGACACCGACCGGCTCGGGAACCGTGCTCACCCTCACCGACACGCTCGGCGAACTCGGCAAAGCCGCCCGCGACGGCGCGGGCTGGCACGAGTGTCTCGACAAGCTCGGCTTCGCGCTCGACGGCGCCGAGCCGCCGTGGGTCGGCAACGACCGGTGGCGCGAAGTCCACGCCGGCTACGTCGAACGGTTCGGGGCCGACGCCTCGACGGTGGGACCACCGGAAGGACACCCGGCTGGCGACTAGCCGAGGTTCTTCACCATCCGGACCTGATCGGTCGGCTCGTAACGCACCGCGAGCCAGAACTTTTCGGCTGCAACACCGCCCGCGCGCCCCACGATGAGATGCATGCGGCGAACACCCAACGCGAGCAGCCGCCGTTCGGCTTCGTCGACCAGTGCGGTGGCGATGCCGCGGCGCCGGTACGAGGGCGCGACCGCGAGGCGGTACAGCGAGCCGCGCCACCCGTCCCATCCGGCGACAACGGTCCCGACGATCCGGTGGTCGGCGGCACCGTCGACTGCGAGCACGAGCGCGTCAGGTGCACGGGCGAGCAGCGTCGCGATTCCTTCGGCGTCGTCGGTACTCGAAGGTTCGGCGGTCGACTCGCCCCAAAACGCGAGGACCGCGGGGATGTCGTCGTGTGTGGCGGCCCGGAGCGCGATCATCCGAAGAAATCTACGCTGGAGACATGTCCTTTCGCGGCTGGCCCCAAGATGCGCTCGACTTCTACGTCGGCCTCGAAGCCGACAACTCGAAAACCTACTGGCTCGCACACAAAAACATCTACGACGACTGCGTGAAGGCACCATTCCTTTTGCTGTCCGACGACATCGAGCGCGAGTTCGGTCGGCTGCACGTGTTCCGACCCAACCGTGACATTCGGTTCGCGAAGGACAAGAGCCCGTACAAGACGGCCGCGGCCGCGGTGACCGAGAGCGAGGGCGGTGCGGCGTACTACGTGCAGATCTCGAGCGAGGGTCTGTACGTGGGTTCCGGCTACTACCACCTCGCGCCCGATCAACTCGAGCGTTACCGGCTCGCGGTCGCGGATCCGAAGACCGGCCCGAAGCTCGTCGCCGCCGTCGCGTCGCTGCGCAAGAACCGCTACGAGGTCGGGGCACGCGAGTCGCTGCAGCGCGCGCCGCGTAGCTTCCCCGCGGACCATCCGCGGGTCGAGCTGTTGCGGATGAAAGGCATGCACGTCGGTCGGACGTTCGGCGCGCCGGCCTGGGTGCACACGCCGCGGTCCCTCGACCGGATCGTGACGGCGTGGCGGGACGCGGCGACGATCAACCGGTGGTTGGACAAGTACGTCGGCCCGAGCACCCTCGCGCCACCCGAGCCCGACTGAACGTCGCACCCGACCGTGGGGCCCGCTCGCAACTCATCCGACCGGGTCGTTGCGTTGCCCAAGGACCCTTCCACCGACCGGTTGTGAGGCTCGCGCGGCCGCCAACGCCGTTCGCACCGGTGCCGGTGATCGCAGCCGTCGGATTCGACGGCCGGCGACCGAGGGTGGCGGCGCTCGAACCGAACCGAACAGGTGTTCGCTACGCTGGTGGGCGTGTCGACGTTGCAGCGCACCCTGGCCGGAGGTGGGGAACCCCGGGTCGACGAGCACGCCCGGTTCGAGCGCATCGATCTCGACGACGCGTCGTGGATCGACGTGTCACGCGGCTGGCTGGCCGGCGCCGACACGCTCCTCGACGTCTTGATCGAGCGCGTCGAGTGGAGGCAGGGCCGACGCCGCATGTACGAACGCATGCTCGACGACCCCCGCCTTTCGCGCTGGTACACCCGGGGCGAGGACCTGCCGCATCCTGCGCTCGACGCGATCGGCGCGCAGCTCGACGCCCGCCTCGAGGTCCGACTCTCGGGTCCGGCGTGCAATTACTACCGCGACGGCAGCGACAGCGTCGCATGGCACGCCGACCGGGAACTGCGCGACCTCACCGACACCCGCGTCGCGATCGTGACGCTCGGCGCGCGGCGGCCGTTCCTGATCCGTCCGAAGGGCGGGGGAACCTCACGTAACCTCGCGCCCGGGTCGGGGGATCTCCTCGTGATGGCCGGCGCGTGTCAGATGCGCTGGGAACATGCGGTACCGAAGACGAAGGGTTCCGGCCCGCGCATCTCGTGCTCGTGGCGTTGGACCAACCGTTAGTCGCCGGGATCGGCCAACTTGATGACGTTGAACACTGCGCCGGCCGGATCGGCGATGACGGCCATGCGGCCGGGCGGAATGTCCGTCGGCGGCTGGATGACCGTGCCGCCGTTCGACGTCGCGATCTCGACGGCCTTGTCGGTGTCGTCGACCGCGAAGTAGATGCCCCACATCGCGGGCATGCCCTCCATCGGCGGCTTCATGGCGCCGCCGATGCTGCGCCCGCCCAACTTCAGTTCGGTGTACTCCATGCCGGGCATTTCGAGCGGTGCAGCTTCCCAGCCGAAGATCTTGGCGTAGAACGCGGTCGCGGCCGGGATGTCGGGCGTCATCAATTCTTCCCACGACAACGTGCCGTGCTCGTTCACGAGCGACGCACCGATGTGGTTGGTCGCCTGCCACAGGCACAACATCGCGCCGGTCGGATCTGCGATGACCGACATCCGGCCCGCGTCCATCACGTCGAAGGGCTCCATCATCACCGATCCGCCCGCGCCCGCAACCTGGGCTGCGGTTGCGTCGACGTCTCGAACGGTGACGTAGGTGTTCCAGTGCGACGGAACACCGGCCATCGGGAGCGGTGCGACGGCGGCGACATGCTTGCCGTTCTTGGTTGCCATCGAATAGATCGCTTCGTTCCCGTCGGCGTCGTGGCCGGCGGGCCGGTCGTCGTACTCCCAGCCGAACAGCGCACGGTAGAACGACTTCGCGCCGGCCGGGTCGGAGGTCTGCAAGTCGACCCAGCTGGGTGTACCGGGTGCGTACTGGGTGCGTTCGGGCATGGCGCGCTCCTCGCAGTCATCGGGCGCACGGCGACAAGGACCGTGGCCTTCGCCGGCAACGTAGCGGATGGCGTCGAGCGTCGGAATGCCGCGTTGGAATGCCGCAGGACCGCCGGCGTCCTGCCGGCGATCCCGAGCTTCGGGCCGGGCGTTGGGGGTTCGACCGTGCCCGGTCGCGAATTTTACTGGTCTGCGCTCAACTTGTCGGACCGGGCGGAACAGGCATGGGGGGTGCGGCACCGGGGCCGAGCAGGCCGCCCACGCGGCCGAAACCTCCGAGCGAACCCAAGCCTTGCGGGCGGGAGTTGTTGACCGCGTTGGTGATCAACTGATTGAGGTTCGCGGCGAGCTTGGTGGCGAGCGCTTGTGGGAGGAGCCCGGCCTTGATTGCCGCATCGATTTGGGTTTGCGCGTCCGCGACCAACGTGTTGATGAGCGTGTTGAGGTCGACGTGCTTCGATTTCGCGATGTCGGCGATCGACTGACCGTTCTGGAGGTCGCCGGCAAAATCCTTCGACGAAATGCCGAGCGCGCTGGCGACGGCGTTGATCGACCCGCCCAACACGCCGCGCAGACCGAAGCCGAGGCCTCCGAACATCGCAGCGCCCGGTCCGATCATGCCGGTCCCGCCGGTCCCGCCGGTCCCGCCGCTCGGTCCCTTGCCGCGGAAATGCCCGAAGGTCGGCAACGGATTGTTCACGAGGTTCGAGATGTCGGTGTTGGCGACCGCGTCCATCGCATTGATCACGGTTTGGAGAGCGACGTGCTGTTGCGTGGCGACGTCAGCGATCGTCGTTTTGCCGTCGCTGAGTTTCTGGAGGAGGGCGGGCGTCGACAGGTTCAGTGCCTTCGCCGCGGCGGCGAGGAGGTCTTGGTCGGCGCCGACGCCCCGGCCGAAGAATCCGCCGCGCCCGTGGGGACGGGCGCTGCTGTTCTTCGACTGCGCCGTCGTCGCCGCAGACGTCGAGTTCGATGCGCTCGACAGGCCGGGAATGCCGATGACCGCGCCGGCGACTCCGCCCGCTGTCACCGCGGCGATCACGACACCCACCGCGACGATTCGTTTGCCGATCATGCTGTCCCCCTGGGGTTCGTTCGACGGTCAAGGATCGACGACCAGCCTGGCAAAGTCCTGGGACGATGTTTGAGAATCCCCTGGTCAGGGGGGGCGCGGAGCGACCTCCCGAGTTCCTCTCAGGCTGGACACAGCGTGGGCACAGTGGATGATGCGACCATTCTTATGTGGCTGACACCCGAGTCCTCGTCGTCGACGACGAGGCGAACATCACCGATCTTGTCGCGACCGCACTGCGATACGAGGGCTTCGACGTCGAGGTCGCCTGCAACGGCTCCGAGGCGTTGCGTTCGGCGGAGACGTTCCGCCCCGACCTTGTGGTGCTGGACGTGATGCTCCCCGACCGGGATGGCTTCGCGGTCGTGAAGCGGTTGCGGGCCGACGGACATCACGTCCCGGTCGTGTTCTTGACCGCCCGCGACTCGACCGAAGAGAAGGTCAAAGGTCTCACCGTCGGCGGCGACGACTATGTGACCAAGCCGTTCAGCCTGGAGGAGCTCATCGCGCGCGTGCGAGCGGTCTTGCGCCGCACGGGCAGCGACGAGCGGGAGACGGCGCGCCTGGAGTTCGCCGACCTCGAACTCGACGACGACACCCACGAGGTGTGGCGTGGGACCGCGCGTATCGAGCTGACGCCGACCGAATACAAGCTGCTGCGCTATTTGATGCTGAACGCCCGCCGTGCCCTGTCGAAAGCCCAGATCCTCGACCACGTCTGGGAGTACGACTTCGACGGCGACGCGAACGTCGTCGAAACGTACATCAGCTACCTGCGCAAGAAGATCGACAAGCTTGGACCGCCCCTGATCCATACCATCAGAGGCGTGGGATACACGCTTCGGACGCCTCCCGAGGACTAGTCGGCGGTGAGCCTGCGCACGCGCCTCCTGATGGCGTTGGTCGCGCTCACCGCGATCGGCCTCGCGGTCTCCGGCATCGTCACCTACCAGCAGCTCGACCATTTCCTGTTGAGCCGCGTCGATCAAGAGCTCGCCAGCGTGTCGGAGTCGCCGGGGCTGTTTTTCGGCTTCGGTCCCCAGGGGCCAACGAGCCGGCTGCTCCCGCCCGGAACATGGGCGCAGCTCCGGGCCGACGACGGCACGATCGAGGGGACCAATCCCGGCGTGCTCGCCGACCAACCGCAACCCAAGGTGCCGGCCAGCATCCCGGACGCGCAGCCGTTCAGTGTCAGCGATCCCCACTACCGCGTGCTGGTCGGGCCTGAGCAGCGTTTCTTTCCGATCAACGCTGCGCCGTTCTCGGGACGGATGATCGTGGCGATTCCGCTGCGGGACAGCGACGACACGTTGCACCGCCTCTTGGAGATCGAGCTCCTGGTCGCCGCCGTGGTGCTGCTCGCGCTGGCGGTGCTCGCCTGGTGGGTGGTGCAGCTCGGACTGCGACCGCTTGAGGAGATGGGGGCGACGGCCGGCGCGATCGCGGCGGGCGACCTGTCACGACGGGTCGAGGTCGCCGACGAACGAACGGAGGTAGGCCGGCTCGGTCTGGCACTCAACTCGATGCTCGGTCAGATCGAGGTCGCGTTCGCGGAACGCACCGCGTCGGAGACCCGCCTGCGCCGCTTCGTCGCCGACGCCGCGCACGAGCTGCGTACCCCGCTCACGTCGATCCGCGGTTACGCCGAGTTGTTCCGACGCGGCGCGAGCACCCGCCCCGACGATCTTGCCAAGACGATGTTGCGGATCGAAGAAGGCGCCGCCCGTATGGGCGTCCTCGTCGACGACCTCCTGCTGCTGGCTCGACTCGATCAGGGCCGGCCGCTCGAACGTGCGCCGGTCGATCTGACCCGCCTGACCGCGGCGGCAGTGGACGATCTTCGGGTCATCGCGCCGGGCCGTCCCGTGGTGTACGAGTCGAACGGCGCAGTCGTCGTCAACGGCGACGAGCACCGTTTGCGTCAGGTGCTCGCCAACCTGTTGGAGAACGCACGCACCCACACGCCGCCGACCGCGCCGGTCGAGGTGTCGGTCGCGATGGTCGGCGACGACGCGTTGATCGAAGTCCAGGACCACGGTCCCGGCATGTCGCCCGACGAGGCGGGACGCGCGTTCGAGCGTTTCTGGCGCGCCGACCCGTCACGGGCGCGGTCGAGCGGCGGCGCCGGACTCGGCCTCGCGATCGTCGCCGCGATCACCCACGCGCACGGTGGACGCGCCGAGGTGCAGACCGAGCTGGGCGCGGGCGCGACGTTCCGGGTTTGGATCCCCCGTTCGGGTACCGCGACGAACACCGCGACTGCCGAGACCGCGGTTGCCGACGTTGACCCCGACTTCGAGCTGCTCCCCGAGGTGCAGGCCGAACCGTGATTAGTCGTCGCTGACCTGCACCACGAGTTTGCCGAGATGATCGCCGCGGAAGAGGCGGACGAGCGCCTCGGGGGCGCGGTCGAGACCGTCGAGGATGTGCTCGCGGGTGTGGAGCTTCCCCTCGGCTAACCACACGGCCAGCTGCGCGGCGGCTTCGGGATAGTGGTCCCAGTGATCGAGGGTGTTGAAGCCTTCCATCCGTGCCCGCTTGCCCATCAGGTAGCGCACGTTGCGCAACGCAGGTGCGGGCGTGTCGTTGTCGTAGGTCGAGATGTCGCCGCAGAGCACCACTCGGGCTCGGAGCGCGAGTCGTCGCAGGACCAGGTCGAGGAGTTCCCCGCCGACGTTGTCGAAGAAGACGTCGACGCCGGCGGGCACGAGCTCTTTGAGGCGCGCCGCGACGTCTTCGGTCTTGTAGTCGATGCACGCGTCGAAGCCGAGTTCCTCAACCACCCAGAGGCATTTCGGGGCGGATCCGGCGATCCCAATGACTGACGCGCCCTGCATCTTCGCGATCTGGCCGGCGATCGATCCGACCCCGCTCGCCGCCGCGGAGACGACAAACGTCTCGCCCGGCTGCGGGCATGCGACGCGCAGCACGCCGACGTAGGCGGTGATGCCGATGTGGCCGAGCGCGCCGAGCACGTCGGTGAGCTGCACCCCTTCGGGCACCATCGTGATAGGCGGGAACGGGTTCGCCTGGACGACGCAGTACTGCTGCCAGCCCGTGAGGTGCATGAACGCTCGGCCCAGCGGGTACTCCCGCGGGTTGTTGGTCTCTACAACTATCCCGACACCGTTCGACCGTACACATTCACCGATCGCGACGCCCGGCATGTAGTTGCCGCGCTCGTCGAGCCAACCCCGAATTGTGGGGTCGATGCCGAGGTAGCGGACTTCGAGCAGCGCCTCGCCGTCGTCGAGGGACGGCACCTCGCATTCGGCGACGTCGAAACAGTCGGCCGATACCGCGCCGACGGGTCGGCGGGCTAACACGATCTGACGATTGCGGCGCGTACTCACAGGTTGCGGACAGTACTGCTGCGCGTAGCCTCGCGCTCATGAGCGAACTCCCGGTCGAGGTCGACGAACTCACACCGGAATGGATGTCGGACGCGATGGACGCGGACGTCACGTCGGTCACGATCCTGGACCGACATTCCGGTACCACCGGACGCGCGCATGTCGCGCTGACCGGTCATCGCAGTATCCCGCCGACCGTGTTCGTGAAGCTCGCACCGTTCGACGTCGAGCAGCGCAAGTTCGTGAACCGCCAGGGCATGGGTGTCGCCGAGGCGCGCCTGTACCGCGACCTCGCGCACGAGCTTCCGGTGCGGGTTCCGAAGGCGTTCTACGCAGAGTTCGCCGGGTCGGGCACCGACACCGACGACCGCTACGTGATGGTGCTCGAAGACCTGATCGCGTCGGGTTGTCGGTTCCCGACCCGCGACGACGCCGATATCGAGGCTCGGATCGTCGACATTGTCGAGAACCTGGCCCGCCTGCATGCCCGCTACTGGTTGAGCCCGCGCTTCGGTCCGGGCGGCGATCTCGACTGGATCACGCCCCGCACGACCGGCGCCGGCGACGGCGGCGTCGGGATGGTACGTACGGCACTCGAACATCTCGCCGAGCGCCTTCCCGACGGCTTCGTCGACGTCGCGCAGACCTACGCGGCGCACGCGCCGGAAATCATGACGATGTTCGGCGAGGGTGCGTGCACGCTCGTGCACGGCGATCCTCACCTCGGCAACCTGTTCGTCGACGGGGACGACCCCCGCCGCACCGGGTTTCTTGACTGGGCGATGGTCGCCCACGCTCCGGGCGTGCGCGACGTCGCGTACGTGCTGGCCACCTCGACGCCGACCGAACTCCGCCGCGCGCACGAGCAGGCGCTGATCGCCCGCTACTGCGAAATTCTCGCTGAGCACGGCATCACGCTCGCATCCGACGTCGCCTGGGAGCAGTACCGGCTGTTCACGATCTACGGATGGTGCTCGGCGACGTGCACCGCCGCGATGGGTTCTCGCTGGCAACCAGAGCACGTCGGCCTGGGTGGCACGGAACGGGCGACGATCGCGGCCGTCGACCTCGACTGTGTGGGCCTGGTCACGGCACGCCTGGCGGCGAGCCCGACCTGAACTGGCGCCTGTCGTCGTCCGTACCGGTGTCATAGTCTGCGTCCACCGAAAGCTTGAAGGAGTCGCAATGTCGCTGTACGACACGAAGCTGGCCGCCCTCGATGGCACACCCGACGTGCTCGCCGCCGAGAAAGGCAAGGTCACCTTGTTGGTGAATGTCGCCTCGTTCTGCGGGCTGACACCCCAGTACGAGGGGCTGCAACAGCTGGAAGACAAGTACAAGGGGCAGGGATTCGACGTGGTCGGCATTCCGTGCAACCAGTTCGGCGAGCAGGAACCGGGTACGCCGGACGAGATCGCGACCTTCTGCAGCACGAACTACAACGTGACGTTTCCGATCAGCGAAAAGATCGACGTCAACGGTGCCGGCCGGCATCCGCTGTACCAGACGCTGACCGAGACCGCCGACGGCGAAGGCCACACGGGTGATATTCGCTGGAACTTCGAGAAGTTCCTCGTCGGCCGCGACGGCAACGTGATCGCGCGGTACGCGCCGTTGGTGCTGCCGGACGCCTCCGAGGTCGTCGACTCGATCGAGAAGGCGCTCGCAGGCTGAACGATCCGCGGGCGACACCGAGCGGCGACGACTGGGTCGCCTGGCATCGCGCCTACGACGCTCCCGGCAGCGCGTTGCAGCGTCGGCTCGCGATTGTGCAACGGCACATTCGGGCGACGCTGGATACGTGCGCGGCGGGGCCGATCCGCGTCGTCAGTGTCTGCGCGGGACAGGGCCGTGACCTGATCGAGGCGATCGGCGGCCATCCCCGCGCCGGCGACGTGCGCGCCCGACTCGTCGAGCTCGATCCGCGCAATTGCGACGTGGCGCGAGCCGCGGCGCCGCCCGGCGTCGACGTCGTTGCCGCAGACGCGTCCGACACGAGCGCGTACCGCGGTGCGGTCCCGGCCGAGCTCGTGCTGGCCTGCGGCGTGTTCGGCAATATCTCCGACTCGCACATCCAGCGCACCATCGAGACGTTGCCGTCGCTGTGCGCGCCTGGCGCGACGGTGATCTGGACCCGGCATCGCCGGCCACCCGACCGCAGCGAGCTGGTCAGGAAGTGGTTCGTCGAGTCGGGCTTCGACGAGGTCGCGTTCGAAGGGCCCGAAGGGCTCGTGTTCGGCGTCGGCGTCGACCGTCTGGCGCGATCTCCTGCGCCGTTCGAGCCCGACGTGAAGATGTTCGAGTTCGTCGGTTCCGATCAGAGCTGGCCCCGATAGGTTCCGATCAGGCCACGTCGGGCACTTGGGGTTGGGCTTGGTGCGCGGACCAGGTGCGGTACAGCTCGGCGTAGTGCCCGCCGAGGTCGACGAGGTCAGCATGGGAACCCAGCTCGGCGAGCCGGCCGTCGAGCACCACTGCGATCCGGTCGGCGCGTGCGGCGGTGGACAGCCGGTGTGCGACGACGATCACGGTGCGCCCGTGCATGAGTCGCTCCATCGCGCGTTCGACATGGTGTTCGGTGCCGGGGTCGAGGTTCGATGTCGCTTCGTCGAGCACGAGCACGGCCGGATCGGCGAGCGCGGCCCGCGCAAGTGAGATGAGCTGACGCTCCCCCGCCGACAGGCGAGATCCGCGTTCGCGGACCTCCATGCCGAGCCCGTCGGGGAAGGCACGGAATCGGTCGAGCAGCCCGAGTGCTTCGAGGGCGTCGTCGACGTCGGAGTCGCAGGCGTCGGGCCGGCCGACCCGGACGTTCTCCCGCAACGATCCTGCGAACAAGAACCCTTCTTGCGGTACGACGACGATCCGGTCGCGCAGCGACTGTATCGTCGCGTCGCGCAGGTCGATACCGCCGACGCGCACCGCACCTTCGGTCGGGTCGTAGAAGCGTGCGACCAGCTTGGCCAAGGTCGACTTCCCGGCCCCCGTGGGACCGACGAACGCGACCCGCTCCCCGGGCGCGATCGACAACGTCACGTCGTGCAGAACGGGTTCGTTGCTGCCGTAGGCGAAGGTGACATGGTCGACTTGGATTCCGCCGTCGCGTTCGAGATCGACCGCGCCCGGACGTTCGTGGATCGACGCTTCGGTATCGAGGACACCGAAGATCTTGTGCATTGCCGCGCCGGCCGATTGCACCGTGTTGTAAAGCTGACTCAGCTGGTTGATCGGATCGAACACGTTCTGGAGGTACAACACGAACGCGGCCACGACTCCGACCTGCACCGCGCCTCTCGACGCGAGCCAACCGCCGTAGCCGACGATCACTGCCGTCGCGGCGACGCCGGCGTACTCGATGAACGGGAAATATTTCGCGGAAATCCGTACCGTGACCATGTTCGCGAGGTACTGATCTTCGTTGGTACGCCAGAAGCGCCGAGTGAACGACTGTTCCCGTCCGAACGCCTGCACGACCCGGACGCCCTCGAGGCCTTCTTGCAGCGTGCTGAGGTTGGTCGAGATGCTGTCGCGTACGTCGAGATAGGCCTTGTTCGACACACGCCGGAACCAACGGCTCGCGAAGTACACCGGTGGCACGATCACGAGCACACCCAACGCGAGTTCCCACGACATCACGAGGATCACGACGATCGCGCCCAAGAACAAGAAGATGTTCTGGACGAAGAGCACCAGGCCCGTGGAGATCAGCTCCTGCATCGCGTCGATGTCGGAGGTCATTCGGGCGATGATCTTGCCGGTCTTCTCGGTCTCGAAGTAGTCGAGCGAGAGCGACATGATGTGGCCGAACAGGCGGTTGCGCATGCGGCGAAGGAACCCTTCGCCGATGTTCGCGACGAGGTTGATCGCGGCCCGGCCGAGCACGTAGCCGAGGAACGCCATCGCGAGGTACACGATGACGGCACGGTTGAGCGCGCCCGCGTTGTGTTTTGCGATGCCGGCATCGATGCCGTAGGCGACGAGCGCCGGGCCGGCGAGCAGGGCGCCGGCCTGGCCGATGAGCACGAACACCGCGACCACGATCGCCCGCGTGTCGGGTCGGAGCATGCGGAACAGACGCCGCAACACGTGCGCGGCTTCCTCACGCGACAACGTTTCTTCGACGACGGCGTCGCCCCAGTAGCCGGCGCTCACGGGAGCGTCACCTCTTCGCCGCTCGTGCGGGCGCGGTCGTGCATCTCGGCGCGGGCGAGCACTTCCCGGTACTCGGCGCTCGTCTCGAGCAGGCCGTCGTGGGTGCCGTCGGCGACGATCCGTCCGTGGTCGATCAGCACGACCCGATCGGCGAGCGCGATGGTCGCGGGTCGGTGCGCGATGATGATCGTCGTCCGGCCTTCCATCACCTCGGCGAGCGCGGCGCGGATTTCGTGCTCCTTGGTGGGATCGACCGACGATGTCGCGTCGTCGAGGATCAAGATGCGCGGATCGGCGAGCACCGCGCGCGCGATCGCGATGCGCTGACGCTGGCCGCCCGAAAGCGAATATCCGTGTTCGCCGATGATCGTCTCGTATCCGTCGGGCAGCTCGCGCACGAAATCGTCGGCTCCGGCGAGTCGGGCCGCGCGCACGACGGCGTCGATTGAGGCCTCCGGATCCGCGAACGCGATGTTGGCGCGCACACTGTCGGAGAACAGGAACGTGTCTTCGAACACGAGCCCGACGGCGCGGCGCACGTCACTCAGCCGCGCTTCGCGCACGTCGGTACCGTCGACGCAGATCCGTCCGGAATCGATGTCGTAGAAACGTGGGATCAGCCGGGCGACGGTCGACTTGCCCGAGGCCGTCGCGCCGACCAGCGCGATCGCCTGGCCGCCGGGGATCACGAGGTCGAACCCGTCGAGCACGATCCGATTCGACCCGTAGCCGAACTTCACGCCTTCGAAGCGCACCTCACCGGGACCGGCCGGCAGCGGACGCGCGTGCGGCACGTCGTGGATCGCGGGGTCGGTGATGAGGACGTCGTTGATGCGGCCGGCCGCGGCCGCCGATCGGGGCAACTGGGCCAGCAGCATGCCGACCATCCGCAGGGGCCAGATCAGCATCAACACGTAGAGGTTGGCGGCGACGATCGTGCCGATGGTGAGGTGGTGGTCGAGCACTTGATGCCCGCCGTACCACAGGATCCCGACGAGGCCGAGCGCGGGGAGGAGGTCGATCTGTGGCATGAATCGGGCGCGCAGGCGCGCCTGTTTGATCGAATAGTCGTAGACGCTGTTGGCTTCTGTGCTCAGACGCTGCCGTTGGAGCCGTTCGGCGCCGAAACCTTTGACGACACGCACGCCGGTGACGCTCTCCTCGACGACTCCGGAGAGGTCGGAGAGCTCCTGCTGTTGTGCCAACCCGAGCGGGAACATGCGACGGCTGAAGTGCGCCGCGGAGAAGTTGAGGAGCGGCAGGGCGGCGAGCGCGAACAGGGCAAGCCCGGGGCTCTGCAGGAACAGGATGATCGCGACCGCGACCATTTGGATGCTGCTGGCGATCGTCAACGGGATCAGTAGCACGACGTTGTTGATCTGTTGGATATCGGTGTTGGCGTAGGCCATCAGCTGGCCGGTCTGGGCGCGGTCGTGGAACGCGAAGTGAAGTGTCTGCAGGTGCGCGACGAGCCGCATGCGCATGTCGCGTTCGACGCGCATCGCAAGACCGAACGCGGCGTATCGTCGAATTCCGGTGCAGATCGCTTGCACCGAGCCGACCGCGAGGATCAACAGCATCCAGGTGCGCGCCGCCGACCAGTTCTCTTTCGCTACGCCATGGTTGATGGCCGCACCCGCGAGCGAGGGCACGGCTACCCGTGCGGCCGCCCATCCGAGTCCTGCGACGATGCCGCCATACATCATGGCGCGGTGCGCTCCGACGTTTTCGCGCATGAGCCGCCAACCGGCCTTGCGTTTTGCGCGTTCTTCGTCCACGAATCCCTCGCCGGGCGCAAGATGCGGCTCGCGCTCGGTGCGCGGCCGCACGGCGGCATCCGCCGGCGCCGGTTGGGAGGCTACCAGCGGGTCCCTGACGTGGACGTCAGCTTTTCGAGCCGGTGAGGTCTGTCTGGGGGTCCGAGGACGGATCGAGGCGGTGACGATTCTCGGCTTCGTGGAGCACATCGATGATCTCGTCACCGACGAGCTCCTCGCGGTCCAACAGTTCGTCGCGCAGTGCGATCACCAGGTGACGATTGTCGTCGAGCATCGTGTGCACGTTCGCTTTGGCCTGGTCGAGCAGACGTTCGACCGACGCTCGTGCATCCTCGTTGGCGAGCACCTTGCCGACGATCCCTTGCGAGATCGGACCCGCCTCGACCGCCTCGAATGACACCAGTGAGCCTGCCATCCCGAATGCGCCGACCATCTGGGCGGCGATACGAGTGGCGTGCGCAAGGTCGCTGGCGGGGCCGGTGCCGGACTCGCCGAAGAACAGCTCCTCGGCGGTCATGCCGCCGAACGCGATTTTCATCATGCCCATGAGTTCCGAACGGGTACGCGTGTAACGCTCCTCGTTGTCGGAGTGGGCGAGAAGTCCGAGCGCATCTCGGCGTTTGATGATCGAGAGCACCTCGAGCTTTCGGTTCTGACCGACGAGATGGGCGATCACCGCGTGGCCGGCCTCGTGCGTCGCGATGGTCCGCTTCTCTTCTTCGGTGTATTCGACCGGCTGCTTCAGGCCGATCTCCTCGGTCATTTTCGCCTGTTGGATGTCGTGCCAGTCCATCGCGTCGCGCCGGTCGCGCAGCGCCCACACGAGTGCCTCGTCGAACAGGTGCTCGATCATCACCGGCGTGTACCCGAAGGTCATCGCCGCGAGGACGTCGCGCCGTTCTTCCTTGTCGAGTTCGGGCACGTGCGCTTTGCGGTCGAGGTAGTAGTCGATGATCTCGCGCCGGCCCGATCGGGTCGGCACGTCGAAGTGGATGGAACGGTCGAATCGGCCCGGGCGCAACAAGGCCGGGTCGAGGTCGGCGGCGCGGTTGGTCGCGCCGATCACCAAGATGTTCGAGAAAGCGGTCGGCTTCTTCTTCAACCGTCGGTGCGCCGGCAACCACCGGTTGGCCCGATCGATGAAGCGCGCCTGCAGCCGCCCGCCGGCCGTGGGCGCGTCGAAGGATTGGAGCTGGATCAGCAGCTCGTTCACGACTCCCGAGATACCTTCGCTGGATGCGCGGTGGACCTGCGACATCGGGTGGGTTTCGTCGACGAAGGCAGTGCTGCGCATGCCGCTGCGTGCACCGGCGATCGCGTCGATCTCCTCGATGAAACCAATCGCGCCGCCTTCTTCGCGTGCGGCCTTGCGCAACTCCTTGAAATAGTTGCGGATCTTGCGACCGGTTTGGCCGTAGTACATCGACTGGAACGCGGTCGACGACACGAACAGGTAGGGAACGCCGGCTTCGCGTGCCATCGCCTTGGCCATGTACGTCTTGCCGGTACCGGGCGGACCTTCGAAGAGGATCGCCTTGCGCGGGTTGCCACCCATGTGTTCGCGGAAGGTTTGGTAGCCGAGGAACAAGTTGAGGGTGTTGATGACCTCTTGGCGGACCGGTCCGATGCCGACGACGTCTTCCATGGTCACGTCGATCTCGCTCGGGTCGTACCGTACGTGGGGAGACTTGCCGGCCGACATCATCGGCACCACGAGAATGACGCCGAGCAGGGCGATCAGACCGAGCGGGAGGAAGATCTCCATCTGCGCGGGTGACAGGCTCGGCAGGCCGAACCGCATCGGTTCGGACATCGCGATCCGGTAGTAGATGTACCCGCCGACCGGCGTCAACAGGATGAGCAGTCTCCAAAGTCGTCGGCGTCGGGTGCGCTCCCGACTTCGGGCGACATCGACACCGGAGCCGCGCACGACCGCGTTGTTCGCGAGCTGGCCGAGGTCCATGTCACCGGAGTGGACGGACGACCCTTGCGGGCGGCTGCGGACAGAGCAGACAACCGCGAACACCGCGCAGAGCGTGGCGGCGGCGGCCAGCGCGGCTGCGATCAGCATCCGCGACAGTTCTGAGCACGGGCGGGCCTGTGGCTGACTTCGACCACGTCACCCTCCACTTTCCGACGAAGCTCGAACACGCAGAGTAGTCGAATTCTTCCGTTCTGGAATAGTGCGTTCGAACCTTGGTCGGGCTTCGGTGAGCTCCAGCTGCCGTGGCCGGAGGTGACGACGTCGGGCGATCGAACGGCTGCGACGGCGGGGGCGTTGTGGTCCGGGCGATCTGCGCCTGACTTAGGGTGCTGCGCGTGGGTGCTAGGTCCGAGCCGGTCGACGTCCGCGCCGACCGGGCGGTGCAGGCAACGGTGGCAGTCGTGATGCTCAGTGCCTTCGTGTTCCGCCAGCCGGATGTGATTCCGGTCTTCGTGGTGGTGCTCGGCGCGGGCGCGCTCGTCGGCCCGGCCGGCAATCCGATCTACCGGCTCTTTGCGGGGGTCGTGGCGCCGCGGCTTTCGCCGGCCGCCGAGGTCGAGCCCGCCGCGACGTTGCGGGCCCAGGACGTGCTGGGGGTGGGGCTGCTCGGTACGGCAACACTGTGCCTCCTGGTCGGTGTGGGCGGCCTGGCCTGGATCGTCACGCTTGTCGAAGCCGGCGTGGCCGCGGTCGCGGCGACGACCCGCGCGCATCTCGGTGTCGTGGTGCGGGACCGATTCCTGCGTCGCTGACGCGCTCGAGCACGAAAGGTCAGCGCGACGCCCAGATTGCAACCGCGGCAACCGCGCCGAACATGGCGCCGATGCCGATCGTCGGCCCTGCGATCGCCCCGGACGGGGTGCCGATCGCGAGGACCGCGAGGCCGGCGAGCACCCCGTTGCGGACCACGGAGGACGGCCCGATCGGCGCGTCGAGACGCGCCGCGCCGAAGCACACACACGGGACGTGGCGCGCCTGCGCTCGGACGAGCACGACCGTGAACGTCGCGAGCAGCGCGACCGCGACGAAACCCGGTACCGGAGTCCACCATGCGACGAGCGCGACCGCGACGATGATCTCCGCGCCGGGAAGCGCGGGCGCGAGGATCGGCGCGAGACGATCGCTGACCAACAGCGCGATTTGGCGTCGGACCGCGGCGTTCGAGCGCAGCTTGGCGAGGGCAGAAACGACGAGCGCGCCGCCGAGCACGGTGCGTGCTGCGAGGGCGAACGAGGCATCGTTCAACAGCCGTTCAGCTTTCGAATCGGCCGTACCCGCCTCGGTAGAACAGCAACGGCTTGCCTTCGGCTTGATAGCCGAGCTCGAGGACGCGCCCGACGACGATGATGTGGTCGCCGGCATCATGTTCGGTGAACGTCTCGCAATCGACGAACGCGAGTGCGTCCTCGATGATCGGCGAGCCGGACCGGCCCGGCGTGTAGGCGATGCGAGCGAAACGGTCGGCACCTTTTTGGGCGAAGAGTCGGCAGATCTCCTCACCGTCGTCGTCGAGGAAGTTCGCAGCCCAGCGGCCGGCGGCTTGAATCCGCGGCCAGGTCGACGACGATTTCGCTGCGCAGAACAGCACGAGCGGCGGGTCAAGCGACACCGACGTGAACGAGTTGCACGCCATCCCGACCGGATCTTCGCCGTCCAGCGCGGTCACGAGCACGACACCGGTCGCGAAATGACCGAGCACTGTCCGGTAGGTGGCGGAGTCGGGGGCGAGCGGGCGCGGTCCCGTCGGACTCATTGGGCGCCCGCGTCGTGCGGACGGGACGCATGGGGTACGACCCGCAACCGCATGCCATCGCGGGCCACCGTCAGCTTGGGCACGCCCATACGCGCCGCGAGCTGGCTGGCGTCCCGGGCGATGTTGTCCATGTCGTCGTCGCCGTGCAGCGGGTCGTGATGGAAGAGCACGAGGCTGCGGGCGCGCGCTTCGCGGGCGACGAGCACGGCATAGTCGACGGTGCAGTGACCCCAGTGCCGCTTCGGCTCGTACTCGGCTCGGGTGTGCTGCGCGTCGTGGATGAGCACGTCCACGCCGTCGCACAACTCGAGCACCTCGGGCGGGACGAAATCGTCCGCGTCGGAGGCGACGGTGCCGGGCCCATGATCGGGCAGATACGCGATCGAGATGCCGTTCCACTCGACGCGGAAGCCGAGCGTGGGGCCGACGTGGCGAATCCACCGTGAGCGCACCTTGGCGAGCCCGACCGGGAAGTCGTCATCGGCCGTGTCGTGAAACCGAACCTCGCCGATGAGATCGGTCGGCCGGATCGGGAAGAACGGCGGCCGCATCATCTGCGCGAACACGTCGCCGAGCGGACCTTCGGATTGGCGCGGCCCGTACACGTCGAGCGTGGCACCCGGCTGATGCAACGGCACGAAGAACGGCAGGCCCTGCATGTGGTCCCAATGCAGGTGCGACAACAGGGCAGTGCCGTGGAACGTCCCCCGGTAGGCCATCCCGTAGGGTCGCAGCCCGGTTCCGAGGTCGAACAGGATCGGCGACTGGCCGGACGCTTCGAGCACAACACACGACGAATGGCCGCCGTAGCGCGCGAACTCGGCTCCTGTGCACGGCGTCGAGCCTCGCACCCCGTAGAACGTGACTGTGACGTCCCCCGACACGGGCCGGAGGATACTCAACGAACCCCGCACGACGACAGCGGACGCTCCTTCGCGAGGACCGATCCGGCATCGAGACCGTCGGTTGACCGTCGAGCCGTAGGATCGCAACCATGACGATAGCTGCGGAGCCTGCGGGGGCCAGCCCGCGCGAAGCCGACGACGGAGGCGTTATTCGCACGGTCGCGCTCACCAAGGTGTTCGACGGTCGGGGCGGAAAGGTGCACGCCGTCGAATCGCTCGACCTTTCGGTAGAGCGGGGCGAGGTGTTCGGGCTGCTCGGCCCGAACGGCGCCGGCAAGACCACCACGGTCGGGATGCTGACCACACGCGTGATCCCCACGTCGGGCGAAGCCTGGGTTGGTGGCATCGACGTGGTCGCCCATCCGGCTGCCGCGAAGCAGGTGATCGGCGTGGTCGCGCAGACGAACACCCTCGACCGATCGCTCGACGTGTCGGAGAACCTGTTCTTCCACGGTCGTTACTTCGGCATGAGCGCGAAGGAAGCACACGCCAGGACCGGCGAACTCCTCGAACAATTCCGCCTCGCCGATCGTGCCCGGGCCGCCGCCGACGAACTTTCCGGCGGGATGGCGCAGCGGCTCATGGTCGCCCGGGCGATCATGCACGAGCCCGACGTGCTGTTCCTCGACGAACCGACGTCCGGTCTTGACCCGCAGAGCCGGCTCGCCCTTTGGGACGTCATCGGCGAGCTCCACGCGAACGGTCAGACCATCGTGTTGACGACGCACTACATGGAAGAGGCCGACACGCTCTGCCGGCGGGTCGCGATCGTCGACCACGGCCGGCTGCTCGCGCTCGACACGCCGAGCCAGCTGAAAGCGACGATCGGCGCTGACACCGAGCTACGGATCCAGGCGAACAGCGATCTCCAAGCACTCGCGACCGACCTCGCTGCGCTGCCCGGCATCGACAGCGCACGCGTGGTCGAAGACGTCGTGTATGCCTATGTCAGCCACGGCGGTCCGACACTCTCCGACGTCATCACCCACGCTGATCGACAGGGCTTCGCGATCACCGACGTCGGCGTGAAGGAGACGACGCTCGAAACTGTGTTCATCAATCTGACCGGAAGGGACCTGCGCGAATGACTGCGACCGCGACAGCCGCAGAAACGCTCGGGACGGCGCGCGCGTCGTCCCGTCACGCGTTCGGCGCACTTTTGCGTCGCGACTTGAGAGTGCTCCGCAAGGAAAAGCTCATGTTCCTCGGTCGCACAATCATGCAGCCACTGCTGCTCATCTTCGTGTTCACCTACGTGTTCCCCAAGATCGGCGAAGCGATCGGATCCAAGCCGTCGAGCTTCGCCACGTTGCTCGTCGGTGGCACGCTCGCCAGCGCGATGATCTTCCAAGGGGTGCAGGCAGTCGCACTGCCTTTGGTGCAGGACTTCGGCTACACACGTGAGATCGAAGACCGCGTGCTCGCGCCGATGCCGGTGTGGGCAGTGGCCGCCGAGAAAGTGGCGGGCGGCGCCATCCAGGCCCTGCTCGCGTCGCTGGTGGTGTTCCCTCTCGCCCTGTTCATCCCGGCGAACAAGGTGCACCTCTCGGTGCATTGGTTCTACCTCATCACGATGCTTCCCCTGGCTGCGGTGATGAGCGCATCGTTCGGGCTGACCATCGGCACTCGCGTTCAACCCCGACAGGTACCGCTCATCTTCAGCCTGCTCGTGATCCCAATGACGTTCCTCGGTGCGGTCTACTACCCGTGGCGGACGCTCACGCCGCTGCCATGGTTGAAAGTTGCGGTGCTCGTGAATCCGCTGATCTACATGAGCGAAGGGATGCGCGTCGCGCTGACGAACGGCATACCCCATATGCCGATCGTTGCGATCTACGCCGCGCTGATCGGTTTTACCGGCTTGTTCTTGAAGCTCGGCATCGACGGTTTCAAGAAACGGGTCCTGAGCTGACCGATCACTTCGAGGGCTTCGGGCCGTTGGCCCGAGCTTCGTCGACTGCAACGAGGGCGTCGCGGAGCTGACCGATCCATTCGCCTTCGTGGTCGCGCACCAGTCGTACGCACCACGCGAGCGCATCGGAGCGGCTGCGGGCGACGCCGGCGCCCACCAGCGTGTCGAGTATTTGCCGTTCCGACATACGTAAACGAGTCATGACCGGCACCGCGAGCGCGGTGAACACCCGTCGTTCGTCGCCGCAACGGGCACCCCACGCGACCTTGCGTCCGGTGCGCTGCTCGGCTTCGTCGGCGATTTTCATCCGCTGCTCGCGGGTGTCCTCGCGGAATCGTTGAATGCGCGCTTGTCGGGCCGCGGCTCGACCGGCGTCGTCGGCGTCCTGCGGATACTCGGGCTCGCCGATACGGCCGACGACGAGGATCTCTTCTCGGTCGGCGGTCACTTCGGCCGGTTCGGTGAACCAGTCGTCGGGGAGCCGCCCGGCGAAGAAGGCGGCCAAATCTTGGGATCTCGTGTCGAAGGTCATGTGATCATTACATCATTACTCAGTAGAGACGTCAAGCTGTAAGGGTGTAGTGGCGGGCGGCGGCAGGCCGGCATGCGGACGTCCGGGATCCCGGTGCGGCGCCGGCCTCGTGACGGCCGCGTCGGGTCACAGCTCGCCGGGCGCTGAAATGACCAGGACCGCCGCACACACACGACAGCAGATGGCCGCCACGACGGACACGACCGACCGATCGGTCACACCACCGCCGGCCCGACACAGAGGTGTCGAGCCCGAAGCCCACCGGTTGTCGACGGCAGCACCGACATCCGTACGGCCGGGTCTTCACCGCGAGCGTGCTGTGCGATCGTGTCCCGGCCGTTGACCCGAGCCGAACGCGCCGTGCCGGTTCTTGTTCGGCGCGACGCCGCCCTTGACCTTGCCCGTGGGGCAGGGCGCACAGTTTGTCCAGCCGGGCACCCGCCCGGAACGAGGGAGTCGCCCGTGTGCCTCGTCAGCATCGGTGAGTTCGCGCGACGGTCGCGGTTGTCGCCCAAGGCGCTGCGTCTGTACGACGAGCTGGGGCTGTTGCGCCCCGCCCGCGTCGACCCCGATTCGGGCTACCGCTTCTACGCGCCAGGACAGCTCGATCAGGCTCGACTCGTCGCGTCACTCCGACAGATCGGCGTGCCGTTGGCGCACATCCGCGTGGTCCTCGGACTCGGTCCGGGCGATGCCGCGGCATACATCCGCGCCTACTGGACGGCTGTCGAGGACGAGCACCTGGCTCGCCGCGAACTGGCCGGCTACCTGATGAACACTTCGAACGAAACGAGGTCGGTCATGTACGAGGTCGCCACCCGGAAGATCACGGCGCGTCGTGTGCTGTGCCTGTTGCGACATGTGGACGGCGAAGCCGGCGCATTCGCGCTCGGGAAGGACTTCGTCGCCCGATTCCGGGACGCGACGGTGCCGAGGCTGGACGGCATCGCCGGTGCCGCGTTCGTGATCTATTACGGCCAGGTCAATGACGACAGCGACGGCCCCATCGAATGGTGCCGTCCAGTGCCGGACGACCGTGCCGATGAGATCGCAGCGAAATTCCCCTCGCTCACCTTGCGCACTGAACCCGCGCACGAAGAAGCCTTCGTGCAACTGGGCCAGGCCGAAATTACGGCCACACAGTGGCAGGTCGTATATGAGACGTTGCGGAACTGGGGTGACGAACACCACCGCGAGCCGGCCAGCTTGGGGGTGCGGGTGACCTTCCTCGCCCGACCGCCGATGACTGCTGACAGCCGACCGGAATGCGACTTCGCCGTCCCGTTGCGCTGAAACGTCACGTCTCGAGCACTGCACGGAGGCGGGTCGCATACTCCGCCATCTCCGCCTCGCCCGAGTAGTTGTGCCGCGGCCAGAAAAAGCCGCGCAGCCCGTCACCCCGCCGACGCGGCACGACGTGCACGTGCAGGTGCGGCACAGCTTGGCTGACGACGTTGTTCTCGGCCACCCAAGATCCGTCGGCTCCGAGCGCGTCGACCACCGCGGTGCAACATCGGGCGACGGCACCGAACAGGGGGGCGAACAGTCCGGGCGGGAGCTCAGGCAACGTCACGACGTGCTGGCGCGGGATCACGAGCACATGGCCCTTAAAGACCGGCCGATGATCGAGGAACGCGACGACCTGCGGTTCGTCGAGCACGACGTGCGACCGCTCATCGCCGGCAACGACCGCGCAGAACACGCAACCGCCACCAGCCACGGGAACGCCTACGGGGCGACGGGCTGACCCGCCGCGTTTCGGTACAAGAACGCGACCGCGATGTACGCGGCGGGCGCGGTGACGAACACGCCGATGAGGCAGGCGACGAGTCCGAGCGCACCGACGACGATCGACAAGATCACCGGGATCGCGAACCCGCGACTCGACGCTGCTTGAGCGCTCGCGCCGAACGCTTCGCGCATGCTCATGCGTCGGTCAATGAAGAAGTACGGCGCCATGCCGAAGAACGCGAGCACCGCCAGGCCGGGAAGGATGCACAACGCGAGGCCGACGCCGACCATCAGTCCGTACACGATCGAGAATCCGAGCCATTCACCCCATCGGTCGAAACTGAAGGCCTCACCGATCGTCGGCGTCGACCCGGCGGTGATCATCAACGCAGTCTTGTAGATGCCGAGACTGACGATGGCACCGACCACGAGACCGACAATGGTGAAAAACAGCCGCCCGACCAGGGACGTCACCGACACCTCGATGAGTTGCACGACAAGCTGCGCCACGATCGCGACCGCGATCACGGCGAGAACAGGTAAGACGTTGGCGAAATACTTGTTGAAGCCGTACGAAAGTGCAGTCCCGACTGGCGGACTTCCGTACCCTGGAGGAACAGCTCCGTACGGTGGCGGCGGAACGTCGTTCACACAAGCTCCTCAGTTCGGGAACACATGACGCTAACCCGACGTCGTGGATTCGACCCGGATTCCCGGGCCGGCCGCCGTTTCCCTATTCGGACGGCGACTGGTAGGGGCGCAGGCGAGGCTTGGCAGCTGCACGTTTCGGAACCATCACACGGCGGCGGAAGTAGCAGACCTCTTCGCCGCGTTGGTTAAAGCCCCACGTCTCGACCGTGATCACACCGCGGTCGGGCTTGCTCTGCGACTCCCGAATGTCGAGCACCTTCGTCTCGGCGTAGATCGTGTCGCCGTGGAACGTCGGCCGCTTGTGTTGGAGCGTCTCCACTTCGAGGTTCGCGATCGCGACTCCGCTCACGTCCGGCACCGACATACCGAGCACAAGGCTGTACACGAGGTTGCCGACCACGACGTTCTTGCCGAACTGGGTCTGCGTCTCGCCGTACCAGGCGTCGGTGTGCAGCGGATGATGGTTCATCGTGATCATGCAAAACAGATGATCATCGGCCTCGGTGATGGTCTTGCCAGGCCAGTGCTTGTAGACGTCGCCGACCTCGAAGTCTTCGAAGTAACGACCGAAAGGACGCTCGTAAACGGTCACGAGCCGAGAATACGACCGCCCAGCCCATGCATGTTGAACCGAGGCATCCCGCCGGAGCACCGACGACGCAACCCACACGACCACTGCGCCCAGCGACCCCTCGCGGGCTGCGCGGGCCCGGAAGACGCCACAGACGCACAGCAGCCCTCTGCGGCGCTCGCCGCAGCGAGCGCTCCTGACGCGCACAACACGGCCTGCGCCGAAGCGAGCAGCGCAACACGTTCCAGCCTGAACACACACAGCGGTGCTGTGCTCGCAGCGCCGCGTCGGGGAACCGGCACAACGGTTGCGCGTGTTTCCTTTTGCGGGCCTGAACGATGACACGGTTGAGGACCAAGAACTGCCACAGGACAGGCGCGGCCATGTTGGCAATCGTGAGTAGGTGTCGATCTACGAGAGGGGAAGTTGGATGAGAAAGACGTGTGTGTTCACGATGGCCGTCGCTTTGCTGGCCCCGATGGCAGTACTCACTGCTGGACCTGCAGGCGCGGCAGGCGGGACGACGTGCGCGAAGCCGAGCGGCACGATCACCATCGCGCCAGGGCTGACGTCGAAGCCGACCGTGCAGACGATCACCATCAACTTGCCGATCAAGGCCTGCAAAGGCGGCGGCGTCACCAGCGGGGTCAGTAAAGGCTCGATCAAGACCGCGGCGATCACCGCTGCAACATTTGCAGGCGGCAAGCCAGTGAACCTCAACGACACGGTCACCTGGAACACGAAGCAGACGACGACCTTCACCGCGGCCAGCTCGACGAAGGTCACGAAAGGCGTCATCACTGCGGCGGTCAAGGGCAAGGTCAGCAAGGGCCTGTTCTTGGGCGCGACGGTCACGACCACCGTCACGGTGAAGCTCGGCAAGCCCGGACCCGGCGGTTCCATCAAGAACCTGACCATCACCGGGACGAAGCCGTTCGTGATCACGTAGCGAACCACCAACACGCGCAGGCGTCTCGGGGCCGTACGCGACCCCGAGACGTTTCGCGTCTCCGCTCCGAGACGACGATGAGGTCTTCGAGCTGCCGTCGGCGGCGCGAAGACCAGTTTCAGGGACAAGACGCGCCCAGACCGCACCGTCCGCGCGGGGCCGCAGATGCATCGTCGTGGTCGCGCCAGGTCCGCCGGCACCTCCCAGAACCGGCAAGTCAGCGACCGCGACACCGAACGGACGGGTGAGGTGCGTGCGTCACCGTCCCCAGGCGCGACGTCCACCGTCGGTAGGCTCCGACCGTTATGCCGGAGGTCGTCAACACCCAACCTTGGCCCTCACGAAGAAGGAACCGGTGGGCGGCAACGGCAACGAACGAGCAGCACGCCACGAAAGCCGAAATACTCCGAGCCGCGCTCGCAGATCTGCTGTCCGCTTGCGAGCAGAGCGGCCGGCCCGTCGCCCCGACCGAGGAAGCCCTCCTCCGGGCCTACCGAGCGCTCAGGACCGTCTCGGATCGCGGCCCCTAGGCCGGCGACGACTGCCGGGCCGAGGACTTCTCCGTCGGGACCTCACCGGTGCCGCGGGCGCCAGCTCCGGACCGCACGCAGCGAAGGAGCGCCGTCGCCCACACACCGACCGCGCTCCGCTACTTCATCACCACGCCACGATGACGTCGGGCGGTGGGCGCAGCTTCGGGCCCACTCCGGCAAGTTCGCGCCCGACAGCTCAACACGTCTGGACCGGCGCGACACGGCGTGACGAGTGTGCAATCACACCGACCGTCGTGGCTGTCGGTTGCGATATCAACATACGGTCTTGCACCACGACCGCGTGGTCGTCACCAACCGGCACCGAATTTCGCGATATCCGGGGAGACAGCACGAATGTTCGGTCGGCAAAAACGTCGAGAGCTGCGAATGGTCGAGCTGATCCGCGACGAAATGTGGGCTGCAGACCGGAACGCCATCGCGATGCTCGCAGAAGCGACCGCGCAGATCGAGTTGCGGTTGTCGACCGACGGCGAAGACCGAGAACGGGCGCAGATGTCAACCGAAACGGCAATCGAGCAGTTGCGGTCCTCGGTCATCGGTCACGCCATCGATGTGGGACGTGGCCTCGAACAGGTCGCGGAGATGTGCGCGTTGCTCGCCGAACAAATCGAAGCCGATCGACTCGAGCGACGCGCAATCATCGAAGCGCTCACCTCACTGAGCCCGCCACGACCCTCGCCGTCGGCCGGACCGTCTCAAGTGATGGGCGGGATCGTGTTCGCAGCATCGGAGATCTCCGACGCGACGAGAACGGACACGGTCCCAACCGCGGCACATCCCGCACGCACGGAGATGGCTCACCCCGACGAGTCCTACCCGACGACGACCGACCAGTATGCAACGATCACGGGTGCGGTCGAGAAACGCTCAGATGTCAACGCTCGGCGGGCCGAAACCACAAACGTCCGACTGCAACAGTCCGCACAGCGAACATGGCGACGTCTACGCGATTGGCTCAGCGACCGGCCCTGAACCCGTTTCAGTTCCGACCCGAACCGCAAGCGGGTCGGATCAGCCAGAACGAAACTGTCCCGTGAACGCGCGTGGCCACGGGTCGCGCCAGTCGCAGTCCCGACCGAGTCGGCGCCGCGTACCCGTCAGGTGCGGGCTGTCGGGTCGGCTCGGGCGAGGAGACCGCGCGCGATGACGAGCCGCTGAATCTCGTTGGTGCCCTCTCCGATCAACATGAGCGGCGCGTCTCGGTAGTAGCGCTCGACGGGGAGCTCAGTCGTGTAACCCATCCCGCCGTGGATGCGCATCGCGTCGGTCGCCAGCTCGAACGCGGTTTCGCTCGCAAAGAGCTTGGCCATACCTGCCTCGACATCGGCGCGCTGGCCTGCCTGCTTACGTTCGGCCGCGTTGCGCGTGAGCAGCCGTGCCGCTTCGAGCTTGGTCGCCATGTCGGCGAGCTTCAGCTGGATTGCCTGGTGTTCGGCGATGGGTTTGCCCATCGTTCGCCGCTCCCGGGCGTAGCCAAGCGCTGCGTCGAACGCAGCGCGCGCGACGCCGACTGCGCGGGCCGCAATGTTGATGCGACCGACTTCGAGCGCACCGAGGATGTAGCCGAGACCGCGGCCTTCTTCGCCGAGGAGCGCGTCGGCCGGGACGCGATGCGCGTCGTACACCATCTCGACGGTCTCGATGCCCTTGTAGCCGAGCTTGCCGATGTTGCGGCTCACGGTGATACCGCCGGAGCGAGAACCGGGCTCTTTGTCGACGATGAAACAACAAATGCCGGCTTCGGTGCGGGCGGCGAGGGCAACGATCGCGGCGCGCTCGCCGTTGGTCACCCACATCTTGGTGCCGTCGATCACATACTCCTCGCCGTCACGGGCGGCGCGGCACGACAAGTTGCGCGTGTCGCTCCCCGCGTCCGACTCCGACAGCGACAGACAGCCGCGTAGCTCTCCGGTCGCCAGGCGGGGCAACCACCGCTGCTTCTGGGCATCGGTGCCGTGGTGCACGAGGAGGTATGCGGCGATCGTGTGCGTGTTGACGATCCCCGACAACGACATCCAGCCGTAGGCGAGCTCCTCGACGACGCCGATGTAGGTGAGCAGATCGAGTCCGAGCCCGCCGTGCGACTCGGGGATCGTGATGCCGAACAGGCCGAGGGCTCGCATCTGCTCCACGATTGCGGTCGGGAACTCGTCGGCGCGTTCGAGTTGCGACGCGACCGGGATCACCTCGCGGGCAACGAAACGGCGCACGGTATCGATCAGTTCGCCGCGGATTTCGGGATCGGTCACAACAGTCATGGACCGAACGCTACGGCGCGCGCACGCTCCGGCGCTCGGAACTGGTCGATTCCCGATGGCCGGTACCGTGCTTCGGCGATGATGAGTCACACCACGCTCCAAGGCTTCAGTCGCGACGACGCTCTGCGCGGCCGTCGGCTGAACCGGGCCACGCTGCGGCGAGTTCTGACCTGGGTGAGGCCATATCGCGGTCAGCTCATCTGGTTCATTGTCGCGGTGGTGCTCGACGCGATCGTCATGGTGATTCCGGCGCTGCTTGTCCGCGACCTGATCGACAATGCGCTGGTCCATCGGAATCGACATCTCGTGGCCGTCCTCGCGGGTGCGGCCGTCGCGCTCGCGTTCGCCGACGCGATGCTCTCGCTCACTCAGCGGTATCTGTCCTCCCGGGTCGGCGAGGGCCTCATCTATGACTTGCGGGTCGCGCTGTTCGACCACGTGCAACGGATGCCACTCGCTTTCTTCACGCGTACGCAGACGGGCTCGCTCCAATCACGGTTGAACAACGACGTCATCGGCGCGCAGCAGGCAGTCACGACGACGCTCGGAACCGTCGTCTCGAACGTCATCAACCTCGCTGTGGTACTGACGATCATGTTGCGACTCGAGTGGCGGCTCACCGTCCTGACGCTGATCGTGCTGCCGTTGTTCATCTGGCCGGCGCGACGAATCGGCCCGCGTATGCAGAAACTCACCCGCCAGGGAATGCAGCTCAACGCTGACATGAACAACCTCACGGTCGAACGTTTCAACGTCGCCGGCGCAATGCTTTCCAAGATCTTCGGGCATCAAGACGACGAACGCGACCGGTTCTCAGCCCGCGCGGCTGAAGTTCGCGACATCGGTGTACGCACCGCGCTCTACGGACGTGTCCTGTTCGTTGCGCTCGCGCTCGTGTCGGCGGTCGGTACCGCGGTCGTCTACTACGTCGGCGGCAACCTCGCGATCTCGCAGGTCATCACCAAAGGAACCATCGTCGCGTTCATGATTTACGTCGGTCAGATGTACCAGCCGCTCGCACAGCTGACCAACTCACGCGTTGACATTCTCACTGCGCTCGTCTCGTTCGAGCGCGTGTTCGAGGTCCTCGATTTCGACGCGGCCATCGCCGACCGTCCCGGCGCGGTCGACCTCACCGAACCGGAAGGGCGCGTCGAGTTCGATCAGGTCTGGTTCCGGCATCCACCCGGCGCGCAGGTTTCGCTCGCGTCGCTGGAGGCGCCCGGCACACCCGCCGGCGACGAGCCGAGCGAATGGATCTTGCGCGACATCTCGCTGGTGATCGAGCCCGGCGAGACGGTCGCGCTGGTCGGACCGTCGGGCGCGGGCAAAACCACGATCGCGATGCTCATCCCCCGCATGTACGACGTCACCCGAGGCGAGGTTCGTGTCGACGGTCACGAAGTCGGGGACCTGACGCTCGACTCACTGCACGCAGCTGCCGGACTCGTTCCTCAAGATCCGCATCTGTTCCACGAGAGCATCCGTTCGAACCTTCTGTTCGCGGCGCCGGAAGCGACCG
>Ga0182024_10004515_pt1 | contig 31966 bp, 30 predicted proteins | sample P32metaG_FD_120480 | JGI IMG/M metagenome (GOLD analysis project Ga0182024, IMG submission 120480) | Permafrost microbial communities from Stordalen Mire, Sweden - P3-2 metaG (Illumina Assembly) | ecosystem: Environmental > Terrestrial > Soil > Wetlands > Permafrost | place: Sweden: Stordalen...
CAAGAATTGCTGAACGCGAGTTGGTTCGAATCACTCGACCAGGCTCGCGAAATGTGCACGGCCTGGAAAGCCGAATATAATCTCCATCGGCCGCATCTATCGCTCGGAAATTTACCACCCGTAGCTTTCGCCAAGGCCCATTCCCACCTTGCCTCATGAGCCGAACCTTTCCAGTCGAATTCGGCCCGAGATCCGGTACACCGTCAACATCTTGGGGAGGGTCAGTGCGGCACGGTCCGGCTTTGGGGGCTAGGTGAAAGCGATACCGTTCTTTCGAATTCCCTTCTCTTTCGCGAACATCGCATCTTGGCGGCGCATCCCCCAATTCTTGAACCTCGGATTTGAACGCGCAGACGTTCATCTCGCGCGGCGGAAGCCTGTAGCCCTTCGGCGGCCTGCGGCGGGGGTCTCTTAGCGGGGTCGACGCTTCGTCGAAGGTCGCCTCGGGGAATCTCTAAGGCGGCCCTCGGGTTGTCCCCTTGCATCGAACAGGAGTTCGATTCGAGTTGCCGAAAGCTGGCTTTAATGTGAGCTGGCTGGCCAAACTGCGAAGCGTGCTCGGCCGGTCCCGCGCGTCATTGGCTGGGGTGCAAACCTTGGCGGAAGCCCGGCGCCCCCTCGACGACGCGTTCTGGGAAGAGTTCGAGGAAATCTTGATCGCTGCCGACTTCGGCGTCCCGACAACCGAGAAAATCATCGGCGGCCTTCGCGTCGTCGCGGCTCAGGAACTCTGGGGTCGCAGCGACGAGGTGGTCGTCCGCTTCAAGTCCGATGTCGCGCGCTTCTTGACGCTTCCAAACCAGAACCTCCAGTTTCGCTCGAAGCCTGCGGTCGTGCTCGTCATCGGCGTCAACGGCAGCGGGAAGACGACGACGATCGGAAAGCTGGCGCATGCCTTGTCGTCGCAAGGCAAACGCGTGATGCTCGTCGCGGCCGACACCTTCCGCGCTGCCGCCGCCGAGCAGTTGGGGATTTGGGCCGAACGTGCCGGGGCGGATCTCGTGCGCGGGAAAGAAGGCGCCGATCCCGCAGCGGTCGTCTTCGACGGTCTCTCGGCCGCCAGAGCGCGCGGCGCCGACGTCGTGTTGATCGACACCGCCGGCCGTCTGCAAACCAAAACGAATCTTATGGAAGAGCTGAAGAAGATTCGCCGCGTCATCGAGCGCGAAACGGGGACGCCTCCCGACGAAACGCTCCTCGTTCTCGACGGAACGACCGGTCAAAACGCGATCTCGCAAGCGAACCTCTTCAACGCGGCGACCGCCTTGACGGGCATCGTCGTCACCAAACTGGACTCGACGGCAAAGGGCGGTGTTCTCGTCGCGATCGTCGACACGCTGACGGTTCCGATCAAGTTCGTCGGAATCGGCGAGGCGATCGACGAGTTGCGTCCCTTCGAGCCCGCAGCTTTCGTCGACGCGCTCTTCGAGCCGGCGGCGGCATGAACGAAAACGAAGCCGGGCTAAAAACCAGAGTGCCATGATGCTGGCACTCAGCGGCGCTACGCTGCTTTTCCCGCACCCCCCGCTACCCTAAGGAGACTCCCGATGGCGCAAGACGAGAAAACCGTCGCCCTCAACAACGCGCTCGCGCAGATCGAGCGCCAATTCGGCAAAGGCTCGATCATGAAGATGGGTGATTTCTCGGAGCGGATGGCGGTCGACGTCATCCCGACCGGTTCGATCGCCCTCGACCTCGCGCTCGGCGTCGGCGGCCTGCCCCGCGGCCGCGTGGTCGAGATCTACGGCCCCGAATCGAGCGGGAAGACGACGCTTGCGCTTCACGTGATCGCCGAAGCGCAGCGCGCCGGCGGAACGGCGGCCTTCGTCGATGTCGAACACGCGCTCGATCCGCAGTACGCGCGGGCGCTCGGGATCGATCTCGACGCGCTGCTGGTCTCGCAACCGGATACCGGCGAACAGGCGCTCGACATCGCCGAGATGCTCGTTCGCTCGAACGCCGTCGACGTCGTCGTCGTCGACTCCGTTGCGGCGCTCGTGACCAAAGCCGAACTCGAAGGTGACATGGGCGACACCCACGTCGGCCTGCAGGCGAGGCTGATGTCGCAGGCGCTGCGCAAGTTGACGGCGGCGATCTCGCGCTCGAAGTGCGTGATGATCTTCATCAACCAACTGCGGGAGAAGGTCGGCGTCATGTTCGGAAGCCCCGAGACGACGTCGGGCGGCCGCGCGCTGAAGTTCTACGCCTCGGTGCGGCTCGACGTTCGCAAGCTCGAGCAGATCAAGATCGGCACGGACGTCGTCGGCTCGCGGACCCGCGTCAAGGTCGTCAAAAACAAGGTAGCACCGCCGTTCCGTCAAGCCGAGTTCGACATCACCTACGGTAAGGGGATCTCGAAGATGGGCTCGATCCTCGACAGCGCGCTCGAGCGCAACATCGTCGACAAGAGCGGCTCGTGGTTCACCTATGGTGACGTGCGCATCGGTCAAGGTCGCGAGAACGCCAAAGCCTATCTCGAGGAACATTCGGACCTCGCCGACGAGATCGCCGTGAAGATTCGCGCGGCCCTCAAGGCGACGGTCGTGCCGAACGGGGTCGCGGTCACAGTAGCCTCGCGTGATGCTTCAGGCGACGACTGACCGCCCATCGCCGCGCGGGTCGGCCCGCGCGGCGGCGTTACGAGCGCTCGCGGCGCGCCGTCTGACCGAAACCCAACTCTGGGAACGCCTGACGCGCAAGGGTTTCGCCGACGGCACGATCCGCGATGCGATCGAAATGTGTAAGCGCGACGGCTACGTCGACGATGCGCTTTTCGCGCAGCTTTACGTCGACGGGCGGCGCAAGGCGGTCGGCGATTCGCGCTTGGTCGCCGAATTGGTAAAGCGCGGAATCGATCGCGACGCCGCGCAAGCGTCGGTAATGCGTGCGGCGCAAAGCGAAGATACGCGTATCGAGGTTGCGATCGAAAGCTTGTATCGCAGACGGCCGGAATTGGGATATCCCAATGCGGCGCGCGCACTCGAGCGCCTGGGATTTCCCGCACCATCGATTTATCGGCATCTGCGCGCACGCGCGGCGGCCGAGTTCGAGGATTGCGAGCAAAGCCGCTCGTAAAGAGGCCGTACATGCGGCCCCTCATCGCGGCGGTACTCGCTGCGACCCTCTTGACCTGTGCGCTTCCGGCCCGAGCCCTCGAACTGGTGACGATCGCCAAAGCGGCCGCCGAGTACCACAACTCCAATCCTCGTCTCGAAGCGATGTATCGAGCGGCGCTGCTCAATACGAGCGAACAAGCGAGCTTTGCCGCCGACGGCACCGCGTACGTGAAGACGGGGGACATCCCGGCTGAATGGTTGCGGGACGCGAGCGAGCAGGTCCGCCCTTATCTATTTTTCGCGAAGGACGACGTGCAGGTCGCAGCACTCCTGCGCGGGATCATTGCACGCGAGGGAAAGTATCTGCAAGTCGATCCCTACGCGAACGCGTTCACACTCGATTATCGCGTCTGGGAGGAGAAGTTCGAACTCGACTCCCTCGCCTATCCGATCATTCTCGCCTGGAGTTACTGGAAGGTGACCGGCGACGCTTCGATCTTCACGGGCGACATTTCCTTAGGATTCGACAAGGCTCTCGAAACGATGGAACGCGAGCAAGATCACGCGCGCAATTCGAAGTACACACATAAAGAGCTACACGACGACGCCGGCAACTCTCAGCCGAATCCGGTCGCCTATACCGGAATGATCTGGACGGGCTTCCGTCCGTCGGACGACGCGTGCAAGTACAATTACTTAATTCCGTCGGAGATGATGGCGGTCGTCGCACTCGGCGACCTCGAAGAGATCGAGCGGCAAGCTTATCACAATCTCATCAAATCGAATCGTGCCAAGACGCTGCGCGCCGAAGTTCAAGACGGGATTCAAAAATACGGCGAGGTCTTCACACCGAATTACGGCTACGTCTACGCCTATGAAGTCGACGGCCTAGGCCATCAAACGTTGATGGATGACGCGAACATCCCGAGCCTCCTCTCGGCGCCGTATATCGGGTACACGAAACCTGACAGCTTCGTCTATATGAACACGCGCAAGTTGCTGCTCTCTAAGGACGATCCGTATTACTACGTCGGGACGGTCGCGCGCGGCATCGGCAGCGCGCACACGAACGACGGGTACGTCTGGCCGCTCGCGCTGATCGTTCAGGGGTTGACCTCGACCTCCGACACGGAGCGGCGCGACGTCCTCAACGAACTCTTGGCGAGCGATCCCGGCGATCATCTCCTGCACGAGTCGTTCGATCCGAACGATCCGACGAAGTTTTCGCGCAAGGATTTCGGCTGGCCGAATGCGCTGTTCAGCGAATACGTGTTGACCGCGCTCAACGGCGCGCCCGAGCTTCCGATGGGGGACACGAGCGATCTCGAATTCCGAGGCGAGTAGGTGACGAAGGCCGACATCGTCCTCGGAATTCAGTGGGGCGACGAAGGGAAGGGCCGCGTGATCGATGCGATCGCCGGCCGCTACGATATCGTCGCGCGCTTCGGTGGGGGCGACAATGCCGGGCACACGCTCGTAGTAGGCGATCGAAAGATCGCGCTCCGTATCGTGCCGTCCGGCATCTTCCACGAACGCGCCGAACTGTTCATCGGCGGCGGGACGGTCGTCAGCCTCGAAGGTCTCCTGGCCGAATTCGAGATGCTCGCGGGGATCGGCGTCGACATCGGCAGGATCAAGATCTCGGATCGCGCGCACGTCGTTTTCCCCTACCACGCGAGCCTCGATCGCGCGGAGGAAGCAGCGCGCGGGGGTGCAGCGCTCGGGACGACCGGTCGCGGAATCGGGCCGGCCTATGTGGACCGGACCGCGCGTCGCGGGATCACTTTCGGCGCGCTGCGGAGCCCGGATTTCGTCGAACGTCTGCGCGCGAATCTGGCGAACATCGCGAAGCGATCGTCGTTCGAGATCGAGCCGCTCGACGCGGAGACGCTCGTGGCGCGCACGGGTGAGCTGTTGCCGCGCATTCTCCCGCACGTCGTCGACGGGGTCGCGTACGTGCATGGAGCCCTCGAGCGCGACCGGCGCGTTTTGCTCGAGGGGGCGCAAGGTTCGCTCCTCGACATTGGTTACGGCACCTATCCGTACGTGACAAGTTCGCACACGATCGCGGGCGGTGCGTGCACGGGGCTCGGGCTCGGTCCGACGCAGATCGGCACCGTCGTCGGGATTGCGAAAGCGTACTGCACGCGCGTCGGAGCCGGGCCATTTCCATCGGAACTGCACGACGGGGTCGGTGAGCGGCTGCGCGAACGCGGACGCGAGTTCGGCACCGTGACCGGCCGTCCGCGGCGTTGCGGCTGGTTCGACGGCGTCGCAGCGCGCTACGGCGCCCGCATCAATGGTCTGACGAGCGCCGTGCTGACCAAGCTCGATGTCCTCTCGGGATTCGAGCGCCTCGCGGTCGTCACCGGCTACCGGATCGAAGGTGGGTTCGTCGAGTTCGCCTCGGCGGCCGATCCGCGCTTGGAGCTGGTGTTGGAATGGCACGACGGCTGGGACGCCGATCTCGCCGGCTGCCGCAAGATCGCCGCCCTTCCGCAAGCTGCGCGACGGTACGTTCGCCGCCTCGAAGAGGTGCTCGGGGTCCCGTTCGATGCGGTCTCGGTCGGCGCCGAGCGCGAGGAACTCGCGACGGTCTAGCCCTGCTCAGCCCTTGCCGGCGGCGGGAGAGCGCGTGATGGACGCGCGATGGCGTCGTTGCGCTTTCGCTACGCATTGCAGCCACTGCTGACCCAAGCCGTCGAAGGCGAGCGGGCCGCGCGATCCGCCCACGCCGAGGCGGCCTCGGGGTTCGATCTGGCGATTCGCGATCTGATCGCGCTCGAACGCGCCGCCGTCGCTCTCGGCGCGAGGCTGCGCGCCGGCGGCGCGGGATGGTATCGCAGGGAGATCGATGCGCGCTTGCTGCGCTTCGATTCGCTCCGGCTCGTGCGTCAGCATGAGATCGAGAACGCGCGCTCGCGACTTGGCGAGGCGCGCGCCGAGCTCGAGATCGCGGTGCGAAGGCGGATGCAACTCGAGCGGCACCGCGCGCGACGCCTGGAGCGCCATCGGCTCGAGGTCGAAATCGACGAAGAGGCTGAGCTCGAAGAGGGCGCCGCCGAGCGGGGGCGGAGCGACGCGGAGCGCAAAGTGGCCTCGTTGTGATCGCTCTAACTCGTACCAACGGCCATCCGATCGTCGTCAACGCTGATTTGATCGAAACCGTTGAGAGCGCCGACGACGGAACGACCGTGGTCCTCCTGACGAGCGGGAACGCGCTCACCGTGAGCGAGCAGCCCGACGCCGTGCGCGAGGCGGTCGTTGCGTTTCGGCGCCGCATCGCCGGCCTCGGCTGACCGATGGAGGTCGCCGCGGCCCTTCGAGCCTTTGCCGCCCTGATCGTCATCGCCCTCGTCTTGTTGGGGCTGCACTTCGCGCTTCGCTCCTTCGGTCGTCGCGCGGGGGCGCCGGGTCGCTTGCTCAGGATCGTCGAGACGATCTTCTTGCCGGGGGCGTCGTCGCTGCACCTCATCGCGGTTGGGGATCGCTACTATGTCATCGGGCGCGGCAACGCACAGCTCACGCTGCTCGCAGAAATTCCGGCGGTCGAGGCCGGCGCGCGGCTTGGCCGAGACGCCTGAGGCCTTGCGCATCGTCGTTGCCGACGATGCGGCGCCGGCGCGCGCGATCCTCGCCCGCTTGATCGGCGACCTGGGCCACGAGGTCGTCGCCGAAGCGACCGACGCAATCGGCCTTCTCACATGCTGCTCCGACCTCCAGCCGGACCTCGCCGTGGTCGACGGACGGCTTCCGCCCGAAGGCGGTCTCGTTGCGGTCGAGAGCCTTCATCGCGCGGATCCTGACCTGACGATTCTGGTGGTCGCCTCGCTCGTTGAGGTGGAACTGCTACGTTTGGCACTCGTCGCGGGCGCCTCGGGCGCTCTCGGGCGCCCCTTCCTTCGCTCGCAAATCGAGGCGACGTTGCGCCGGTTCGCAAGAACGGAGTGAGTCCGGCGCGAATCAGGTCTGAGATGGACGGACCCCGCATCGAAACGCACGCCCAATATGCGAACTCATCAACGCCACATTCGGCCTCAAACGGGACCCGCGCTCAACCCCGGCGCGAGGGCTCTTCGTTGAGACGGACGCTGCTCTTTATCGGGATTGCGGCGGCCTCGGCCGGAATCGCTTATGCGATCGTTCGCACGACGCTCGCCCGTCCGCCCCAAGATCCGACGACCGAGCGGATTCAATCGCTCATCGACGAGGCGAACCGGCTGCTCAAGCAGCTTGATGATAAAAAGTCCGGCTAGGAGTCAGACTCCGACCCCACTGAGTCCGGGCGACGTCGTCGAGATCGAATGCACCGACCTAATCGCGAAAACGGGTCAGGCGGTTGGTCGCGCCGACGGGATGGTCGTCTACGTCTGGGGCCCGATCCCCGGCGAACGGGCGCGCGTCCGGATCGAGGTCGTGAAAGCGAAGTACGCGATCGGCGAGCTGATCGAACTGCTCTTCCAGTCGCCGGATCGCGCCACCCCGTTTTGCCCCGTTTTTGGAACGTGCGGCGGATGCCAAGTGCAGCACGTCGCCTACGCGAGCCAGTTGCGCTGGAAGCGCAGCCTCGTCGCGAACGCCTTGCAGCGGCTCGGCGGCATGAAAGACGCGCGTGTCGGATTTCCGGTCGGGATGGACGTGCCGCGCGGCTATCGCAACAAGATGGCGCTCGTCGTCGACCACGCAGGCGCATCGCCCGCGTTCGGCTTCTACGCAGCGCGCTCGCACGATGTCGTCCCGATTGCGGCCTGTCCTATCGTCCTGCCGCAACTCGACCGCTCGATTGGCGGGCTGTGGGCGGCCGGCGGCGACGCCGCGTCGGCTGCGGCCTTTGACGGCGCGCTGCACGTCGTTGCCCGCGCCGGCCGCAGCAGCGGAGAAGGTGTCGTTGCGCTGACGACGGCGGCTCGCTCGGCGACGCTGTCCGACCGCGCAGAGGCGCTCGCCGCGCATCTTCCGGGCGTGGTCGGGATCGTGAATTCGTACGAATCGCCCAGCGAGAACGCGGTGATGGGGCGCAAGCAGTCGACGGCTTTCGGACGGGCGGAGATCGAGGAACGGATCGACGAGGTGCGCTTCATGGTCTCACCGGCTTCGTTCTTTCAGGTCAATAGCGAGATGGTTGGGAAGATATTCGCATTCATCGCTCCGCATCTTCAGGGGTTGCGCAGCGTCGTCGATCTCTATTGCGGGGCGGGAACGTTCTCGCTGTTCTTTGCGAAGCACGGAGCTCGCGTCATCGGCATTGAGGAGAATCCGCACGCGGTGCGTGAAGCGCGAGCCAACGCGAAGATGAACGGCGTCGAGGACCGGACGCTCTTTCTCGCGGGTCGCGTTGACGCGACGTTGCGCAGCAAACGCGGCCTCGGTGCACTCGCCGGCGCCGACGTCGCCTTTCTCGATCCGCCGCGGAAGGGAAGCGACGAGGCGACGCTCGATGCGCTGCTCCGCGCGCGTGTTCCTCAGATTTGGTATCTGTCGTGCAACCCCGCGATGCTGGCGCGCGACGTCGCTCGGCTCGTTGCCGGCGGATATCGTCTGGGCCCCGTCCAACCGTTCGACATGTTTCCGCAGACGGGTCATGTCGAAGCTCTTGCAAGCATCTTTCGCGGGGATCTGACGCCGCCGGCATTTGCTTTGAGCGAGGAAGCATAACGATGGCATCGGGCGAGATCGATGTCGCGTACGTCGCGAAGCTGGCACGCCTGGCGTTGACGCCGGCGGAGGTGAAAAAGTTCGGCGCGCAACTCGGCGCGTTGCTCGAGCACGTCGCGGCACTCGAGAAATTGCCGACGGCCGACGTCGCGGCGACGGCGCAGGTTGTTCCGTCGGTAAACGTGATGCGCGACGACGTCGTCAGACCCTCGCTTCTGCGTGAGACAGTTCTCTCGGCCGCGCCGCAGCGCGAAGGTCCGTACTTTCGCGTTCCGCGGATCCTCGGGGAGTAATGAAGGAGCTCCTCGATGGCGATGCGCCGGCGATCGCGCGCGCGGTCAACGGGCGCGAGGTGTCGGCGGCCGCACTCGCGCAGGCGGCCCTGGCACGCGTTCGCGAGCGCGATCCTGCAGTCGGCGCGTATCTCACGGTCGTCGATGATCTCGCGCTCGAATGCGCTCGGCGAGTCGACGCGCGCATCGCGGCCGGCGAATCGCTCGCGCTCGCGGGGGTTCCCGTCGCGGTCAAAGACAACATGTGTCTTGAGGGAACGCGCACGACGTGCGCGTCGAAGATATTGGAGAACTGGGTTGCGCCGTACACCGGCACGGCGCTGCAGCGCTTGCTCGATGCCGGCGCGATTCCGGTGGGCAAGACAAACCTCGATGAGTTTGCGATGGGCAGTTCGTGCGAAAACAGCGCGCTCGGCGTTACGCGCAATCCCTGGGACCTCGGACGAGTGCCGGGCGGCTCGTCGGGCGGAAGCGTTGCAGCGGTCGCGTCCGGAACGGCGACGGTCGCGCTCGGCAGCGATACCGGGGGATCGATCCGCGAGCCGGCCGCCTTCTGCGGCGTCGTCGGCTTCAAGCCGACCTACGGTCGCATCTCACGTTACGGCCTGATCGCGTTCGCGTCCAGCCTCGACCAGATCGGCCCGATCGGCAAAAGCGTTGAGGACTGTGCGCTCGTCTACGAGGCAATCGCGGGAGCCGATCGCTGTGATGCGACGACCGTGGACCGGCCGGTCGAGCCTGTACGGCCGCAAACGCGCGATGATCTCAAGGGAATGCGCGTTGGAATCGTTCGCGAGTTCGCGCTCGACGCGCTCGAGGGGAGCGTCCGGAAGGTCTACGAAGCCGCCTATCGCGATCTCGAAAGGCTCGGAGCGGAGCTCGTCGAGGTGGCGCTGCCGACCGCCGACTACGGCGTCGCTACGTACTACCTGATCGCACCGGCCGAATGTTCGTCGAATCTCGCACGCTTCGATGGCATGCGCTACGGGTTGCGGGTCGAAGGCGTCGACGTCGGCGCGACCTATGAGGCGACGCGCGCCGCAGGTTTCGGCGATGAGGTCAAGCGCCGGATACTGATCGGGACGTACGCGCTTTCGAGCGGGTACTACGATGCCTACTACGTACGCGCGCAAAAAGCGCGCACCTTGATCGCCGGCGATTTCGCGCGCGCATTTGAGCGCTGCGATGTGATCGCATGCCCGGCCGCCTCGTCGCCGGCTTTCGAGTTCAACGCGAAATCGGACCCGGTGAGCATGTACCTCATGGATTACTACACGATCCCGATGTCGCTCGCCGGTTTGCCGTCGCTTTCGGTTCCGTGCGGGTACGTAACGCCGGCGGGGACCGAAAAACCGCTCCCGCTCGGCCTCGAGTTGACGGGGCCCCTCTTTGCCGAGCCGACGTTACTCGGCGTCGCGGCGGCGTACGAACGGGAGACGCGCCATCTTGCCAAAGGAGGCCCGCCGGTGACGGCTCGATGAGCGCAACCGTCGCGCCGGCTGCGACGCTCGCCGTCGGCGGCGTTCCGTACGAAGCCGTCATCGGGATCGAGTGTCACGTCGAGCTGAAGACCGAGACGAAGATGTTCTGCGGGTGCCGCAACATCTTCGGCGGCGAACCGAACGTCAACGTCTGTCCGGTCTGTCTGGGGATGCCGGGCGCGCTTCCGGTGCCGAACCGACTGGCGATCGAAGCAATCGTGAAGGCCGGGCTAGCGTTCGGCGCCGAGGTTCCGGCGTTTTCAAAATTCGATCGCAAGAACTACTTCTATCCCGACATGCCGAAGAATTATCAGATTTCGCAGTTCGACATGCCGTTCACGCTCGGTGGCACGGTTTCGTTCTGGCTCGAGGATGGAACGCAGCGGACCATCCGGCTCACGCGCATCCACCTCGAGGAAGATACCGGGAAATCGCTCCATGCCGGCTCTGCCGACGGGCGCCTCGGCGGGAGCACGTATTCGCTCGTCGACTTCAACCGCGCCGGCGTCCCGCTGATGGAGTGCGTCTCCGAGCCCGAGATTCGGAGCGCCGCCGAAGCCGTCGCCTATCTCGACGCGCTCAAGCGCACCTTCGTTGCCCTCGGCGTCAGCGACGTGAAGATGGAAGAAGGCTCGCTGCGCTGCGATGCCAACGTCTCGGTCCGCCCGGTCGGCGCCTTGACCTTCGGCACCAAGACCGAGATCAAGAACATGAATTCCTTTCGCAGCGTCTTTCACGCGATCGATCATGAGATCGCGCGGCAGGTCGACGTGCTCGCGAGCGGCGGCCGAATCGTTCAGGAGACGCGCGGCTGGGACGAAGCGGCCGGAACGACGATCGTGCAGCGCAGTAAGGAAGAAGCGCACGACTATCGTTATTTCCCCGATCCCGACTTGGTGCCGATCGAATTCGCGCCGGCTGACCGCGAGCGCTTGTGCCCGGATCTCGCCGAGCTACCGCAGGCACGGCTCAAGCGGCTGATCGCGGACGATACGCTTTCGGTCAAGCAGGCGCAGCAAATCATCGACACGCCGGGCTTATTTGCGTATTACAAAGCGGTCGTTGCGCTCGGGCCGGCGCCGCAACTCGTCGTCAACTTTCTCTTGGGCGAACTGGCGCGATTGGCAAACGAAGCGGCGTCGCCGACGGCTTCTTCGAAGTTCAGCCCGCAGGCAGTGGCGGAGATCGTCGAGCTGACGGCGAGCAATACGATCAATTCCAAGACGGCCAAGGACCTCATCGGGCGCGTGTGGAGCGAGGGCGGGTCGCCGGCGGAGATCGTCGCGCGCGAAGGGCTCGCACAGGTCTCGGACCCGGCGGCGGTCGACGCATTCGTTCGCGAGGTGATGGCGCTTCAGGCTAAATCGGTCGCAGACTTCAAGAATGGGAAAGAAAACGTCATGAAGTTTCTGGTCGGCCAAGTGATGAAGGCGAGTCGAGGGAAGGCCGATCCCGTTCTCGCCGAGGAACGCCTGCGCGCGCTCATCGGGTAGTTTCGTGATGCGACCGCTCGCCGACGAACGCAGCCTCGAGATGCTCGACTTCGGCGCCATCCGCGCAATGCTGGCGCGCTCGACCGCGACCGATCGCGCCTCGGCGCGAGCAGTCGTCCTCTCTCCGGCAAACGATCTCGCGCTCGTCCGCGACGAGCAGGCGGCGACCCGCGAGATGCGGTCGGTCGTCGCCGCCGACCCGTTCGATCTGCCGCGCGTCGTCGAAGTCGGCGAGGCGATCGCTCGCGCCGAGCGTGGTGCGACCCTCGCCGCCGAGGAGTTACGCGACGTCGGAATCGCGCTCGCAGCCGCTGACGGGGTGGTTCGGCGCGTGCGAGCCGCCGGTGATGATGCCCCGGCGCTGATCTTACGGTGCACGGCTGCAGTCTATCTCGCGCGGGTCAGCGGCCGCATCGCCGAGGCGATCGACGAGCGCGGTCTCGTCCTGGATCGAGCTTCGCCGGCACTCGGAAGAATTCGCCGCCAAGCGGCCTCGGCTCAAGAGGAAGCACGGGCTCGCTGTCAGGCGATGCTTCGATCGCCGCAATATTCGAAGGCAATCCAAGACGCGATCGTTACGCTGCGTGAGGGTCGCTTCGTGATTCCCGTCAAGGCGGAGTTTGCGGGCCAGGTCCCGGGAGTCGTGCACGACACTTCGGCGAGCGGCCAGACGCTCTTCATCGAGCCGCTCGGTGCGCTCGACATCAACAACCGCTTGCGGGCGCTGCGCATCGAGGAGCAGCGTGAAATCGAACGCATCCTGCGCGAGCTCTCGGCTCTCGTCGGCGCCGCCTCACTGCAAGCGGAGATCAATTTGGACGTGCTTGCCGAGATCGATCTGATCTTGGCGCGGGTTCGCATCGCGGAGGCGATGAACGCGACAGCGCCGGCGATCGTCAACGACGCGCGCGTCGAGATCGTCGCGGGCCGGCACCCGTTGCTCGGAAATCGCGCCGTGCCGCAATCGCTCGGACTCGGCGACGAAACGCGCTTCATCGTGATCAGCGGACCGAACATGGGCGGCAAGACCGTCAGCCTGAAGATGCTCGGCCTGTTCGTCGCCATGTCGTATTGCGGTTTGCAGTTGCCGGCCGGCGAGGGAACGCTGATCGGCGGCTTCGAGGCTCTGGGCTGCGACCTCGGCGACGAGCAGTCGATCGCTGAGAACACATCGACGTTTTCGGCGCATTTGCAGCGCCTGCGAACGTTGATCTCGACCGCCGGTCCGCGCGCGCTCGTTCTCGTAGATGAGATCGGCAGCGGGACCGAGCCTGCTGCGTCGGCGGCGCTCGCGATGGCGGTCCTGGAGGCGCTGCTCGCCAGGGGTGCACGCGGCATCGTGACGACGCACTCGACCGAGGTCAAGCTCTTCGCGCACGCTACGGCCGGTCTGCGCAACGCCAACGTGCGCTTCGATGCCGCCACCTACGCGCCGACCTACCAGCTCGATATCGGATCGCCCGGCCAATCGCTTGCTTTTCCGCTCGCGCGAGCGCTCGGAATCGATTCGGCAATCGTCGATCGCGCCGAGTCGCTGCTCGACGAGAGCGAGCGAGATTACGAGCGGGCCCTCGCCGAGCTCTCGGAGATGCGCGCCGGCGCGGCTGCCGAGCGCGAGTCGCTCGGCAAGGAACGGGTTCATCTCGGGCAGCTGCAAGAGAATGCGCGGCGCCGCGCCGATGCGCTCGAACGAGAGCGGCGACGGATCGCGCAAGAGGCGGAGGAGCGGCTTTCGCGCGCGCTGCGCGAGTTCGCGAGTGAGCTCGAACGGCGAACGAAGGATCGAGGATCGGGACATGCCCGAATCACTTCTGGGCAGAGCGCCTTGCTCGGCCGCGTCCTCGACGAGGTGCACCGCGACCTCGGCGTGTCGCCGCAACCGCAGAGCGAAGCGAGCGCGCCGGCGATCTCGGTCGGTGACGGCGTCTTCGTCTCGTCACTCGGCGAAGGGACGGTGGTCGACGACTACGGCGAGACCGTCCTCGTCGCACTCGGTGCGATGCGGACCGTCGTCCCGAAATCCGAGATTCGCGTCACGCGACGTGCCGATCTCGGCAAGGTGCGCCCGAGCGCGAAGACGCGAACCGGCGAGTCGATGCTCGATGCCGCGAGCGGCGCCAAGACCGAACTCGACGTGCGCGGCAATCGATTCGTCGACGCGGAGCCGCTGGTCGAGAAATGGCTCGACGAGGCGCAACTGCTCGGCCTTTCGCCACTGCGCTTGATCCACGGAAAGGGAACGGGTTTGCTCGGTCGCGGGCTGCAGGAACACTTACGCGGCCATGCGGCCGTAAAATCGCTGCGCTACGGTAACGCCGACGAGGGCGGCAGCGGCGTCACGATTCTCGAGTTGAGCTAGAGGCCTCTCAAAGGCCGGTGGCGCCCGGCTCGGGAACTGCGCGGCCTTGATGGCACGAGCGCAACTATCGGCGCGAGAGCAGGTCGCGATCTTATGCGAGGGCTGCGAGCATGTCGAGACGGCATCCGAACTCGAGGAACGGATCGCCGCCACGGGCCGACTGACCGTGAAGTTCGGGATCGACCCGACCGGGTCGGAACTACACCTGGGTCACGCCGTCGTGCTTCACAAGATGCAACAGTTCGTCGAACTTGGCCACCGCGTGATCTTGCTGATCGGCGATTTCACTGCGCGTATCGGCGATCCGAGCGGGCGCAGCGAGACGCGCCCGCGATTGACCGACGAAGCGATCGCGGAGAACATGCGCGACTACCGCGCCCAGGCCGGTAAGGTCCTCGACCTCGACCGTATCGAGACGATGTACAATTCGGAGTGGCTTGGAAAGCTGTCGTTCGGCGAATTTATCGCCCTGGCTTCGCATACGACAGTCGCGCAGATGCTTGCGCGCAACGATTTCGCCGAGCGCTATCGCGACGGCGTTCCGATTGCGATGCACGAATTCTTCTACCCTATCGCAGTCGCGTACGACAGCGTCGTCATGAAAGCAGACGTTGAACTGGGCGGTTCGGACCAGCTCTTCAATCTGTTGATCGGGCGCGACTATCAGGAGTACGCCGGCCAAGCAAAACAGATCTGCATGGCGACGCCGATCCTCGAAGGCACCGACGGCGTCATCCGGATGGGAAAATCGCGTGGGAACTACGTCGGGCTGACCGAACCGCCTCGGGAACAATTCGGCAAGCTGATGAGCATCCCCGACGAACTGATACCGCGCTACGCCGCGCTCGCCGCATTTCGGAGCCCGGCTGCGGTCCGCGAGCTGAGCGAGACGATCCGCTCGGGTGCGATGCACCCGATGAGGGCGAAAAAGGAGTTGGCGGCGGAGATCGTCGCCCGCTACCACGGCACCGAGGCTGCCGGCGCCGCCCGAGAGCGCTTCGAAGCGACGGTTCAGCGCGGCGAACCTCCTCCGGATATGCCCGTGCTCGAAGCCGGCGATTGGCGGACGTTGAGCGACGCGCTCCTGGCCGCCGGCTTTTCGGCGAGCCGGCGAGAAGCGGAACGGCTCGTCGCCGGAGGCGGTGTGAAGGTCGACGGTGTAGCGGTCGAGGACGGCCGTCAACCCTGGATCGCGCGTGCGCCGGTCGTCCTCTCCGTTGGGACGCGCCGCTTCGTCCGCGTCATCCCCCGAAAAGGAAACTGAAAAGAAGATCATGGGCCATCCCAACCCCGGTCCCTCGAAGGAGCCGCGCACCTATACCGCACGGGACAACATCGTCGGGCTGAAGTTGACGTGCAGCCGTTGCGGACGCACCTATCCGTTCCCCGAGCCGGGCTCACCGCCGATCCGCTGCGAGTGCGGCTGGTGGTATGAGAACGTCGGCGGTCTGATCCAAGAAGCATTCCGCCCGCGGCTTTGAGGTCCTAAGAGCGGGCCTCGAGGCGGGCGATGAGGCTCGTAACCTCATCGCGCGAAAGGACGTAGCGCTTCTTGCAAAACTCACAGACGGCTTCGGTCGATTGCTGCTCGCGCGCAATCTTTGCGAGCTCGTCGCGCCCGAGTCCGAGCAGCGCGGTTTGGACCCTCCGGCGCGTGCAGCGGCAAGTGAACCGAACGTCGTACTCGCGGAAGTGTCGTAATTCGAGGCTCCCCCCAAGCGTTCTCGCCAGCGCTTCGGCCGAAGCCCCGGCTTCGATTTGCTCGGTAATCGATGCCATCGCCGCCGCACGTTCCTCGAGGGCGGCGATCGTTCGCTCGCCGGCGCCCGGCATGACTTGGGCGATCGCGCCGCCGGCCGCCACGATTCCGCCGGGATTCGCGAGCACGCCGAGGGCGACGACCGAGGGTATTTGTTGGGAGTCGGCGAGGTAGGCGGCGACGTCTTCGGCGATCTCGCCGCTGGCGAGCGCAACGATCCCGACGTACGGCTGCCCGACTTCAAAGGAGCGCGTCACTTGTAGGTGACCGTTCCCGACGACGCCGGCGACGTCGAATTTTCCGCGCGAGTTCAGCGGAAGGTCGGCCGCCGGGGCGCGAGCGTAGCCGCGCGCCCCGAGCACTCCAGGTGACAGCGCCGCCACGTCGGCGGACATCCCGCCGAGCGGCCCGTTTGCCGCGACCTGCAGCGAGAGGCGCTCGGCACCCTTGAGGCTCGTCCCCAGAAGCGTTGCCGCGGTGACCAGGCGGCCGAGGGCGGCGCTTGCGGTCGGCGACAGCTCGAGCCGCGATTGGATCTCGCGAACCAGGTCCGTCGTGATGCCAGTGGCGATCGAGAAACTGCCGTCAGAGGCGGTTGCGGTGAGCACGCGGTCGGGCATCGCCTGCGCTGTTTCCGAGGTTGGGTGCTTTTCCTCCACGAACGCGGCGCGGATGAACGTGCTGGTGATCCATGGGCCGAACCTCGACCTGTTGGGGAAGCGCGAACCGGAGATCTACGGATCGGCGACGCTGGCCGAAATCGATTCGCGGATCGAACATCTCGGCGAATCGTTGGGAATCAGCGTGCGCGCCGTCCAGCACAATTCCGAGGGCGCGATGATCGAGGAGCTGCATCGCGCGGCCGGGCAGGTCGACGGGATCATCATCAACCCGGCGGCCTTCACGCACTACGCCTTCGCACTGCGCGATGCAATCGCGGCCATCGGGACGCCGACGGTCGAGGTTCATTTGAGCAACGTCCACGCGCGCGAACCGTTCCGCGCGCAGAGCGTCGTTGCCGCGGTCTGCCGCGGCACCATCGCCGGATTCGGTGCGGAATCCTACTGTTTGGCGCTCCGTGCGCTTGCTGACCTGCTTCGAAGATGATGCCATAGGGGGCAGGAGGGTGCATGGCGCCTCCGTACTACATGCGAGGTACGGGGTCGCCGATTCGTTTCGGTACCTCGTCGAAAAGTGCTATTACTGCGATGCGCATGCTCGTAGTGTCGTGGAGATCAGAAATTGACTAAAGCCGAACTAGTCGACCAATTGGCAGAGGAGTCTGAACTCTCCAAACGCCAAGTCGGCGAACTCGTCGATCTGTTGCTCGACGCGATCAAGGATGCTCTGGTGAGCGGCGACAAGGTCGCACTAATTCCGTTCGGTAGCTTCGTCACCAGTGATCGGAAAAAGCGCGAAGGTCGTAACCCGAAGACCGGAGAGAAACTCATCATAGCCGCGCGGCGAGTGCCGCGGTTTTCCGCCGGCAAGGGTCTGCGCGACGCCGTCGCCGGCAGCAAGAAGAAGAAGCGCGCCGCCTCGAAACGCTAACGTAGTTTCGTCGAGCGCGCCGGCGGGCAGTGGCGCAGCTTGGTAGCGCACTAGCCTGGGGGGCTAGGGGTCGCAGGTTCGAATCCTGTCTGCCCGACCATTTGAGAAGCAAGAGGCGCCTGCAGTTCAGCAAGCGTCCTCTTCCTCACGCCGACCTTTGGGTAGCTGCTAGGTAGCGGCGGGCGCCGGCGTTGTCGATTGGGTGATGACGATGTCGGTTTCGTTCGGCCTTTCGCTCAGCATGATCGCTGCCCCGTGCGCCGCGATCACGAACTCGGCGAAGGAGCTTCCGCTCGTCGTGGAGGTCATCTGTTGCGACCCGGTCGGCAGCTGGCTCTTGTACCACTGGAAGACTTTATCAAAGGAGTCGCCGGTCTTGAGCGAGACCATTTGGCCCGAACCGCGCATGCCGCTCCCCGCGAGTCCGCTGACTTGCTGCGAACCAGGATAGATCGGAACGCCCAACTTCGACAGATCGACGGCGTTTTGGCCGACGGTTACCGTTCCTTCTTTCGTGGTGATCGTCTCGGTCTTGTTATCGCCGCTCGTCGTGAGCGTTTCCGTTCCGTTGCTCGTCGTAATCGTAGCCTTGTGACTGCAGGCCGCCAGTGTGACGGCAAACAGGGCTACGGTGAGAATTGCAAGCCTGTGCATGTACCGAACTCCTCGTGCTGCGACGTTCACTTATTTTAAGCGGCCCTTGCGTAAAAGGGCATGGACGAAACAGGATGCCTTCGTTGGGCCGTTTCGCGCTGGAGGGGAGGTTCCTGGGGCGGCGTCCCGAGTGCTTTAGGCGCTAGGCGAGAAGTGACGGTTCTCGAGATCCTCGCGAACTTCGAACGTCTTCGCGCGACGCGCTTGCTGAATCATGGCGACGCTTTGATGCGCACCGTACAAGAATTTCGGACGGCGTCGGCGATACGCGAAGCGCACGACAGCCAAGGCGACCAAAATGATCGCAGCTGCGGCGAGAAGATCGGCGTTCGGAATGGAGGAGATCATGGCAGAGCAGAGTCGTTTGCAGGTGATGCGGGTGTGATCTGACTCACATTGGCCGCAGACGCGGAGCGATTCCCGTCGCTTTACGGAAACCTCACCGAAAGCACTACGATTTCGCGGCCAATACGGCCCAAAGGCCCATGGAAAAAGCAAACGGGGCTCGCATCCGTGCGAACCCCGCTTGTGGCTCTCTGGTCAGGAGCGCCGTTTCTCGCACAGCTAGGCTACCATGCCGAGTGGCCGTAAGTCGTGTGACGCCAATCATCGTTTGGCGCCGTCCGGCGCGGGAGTTTTGCCGCAGTCTCCTAATGCAGGGCCATCGTGCGGACCGCCCCCACCCTCGACGAGCTCTCGAAAACCTATGACCCTGCGGCGGTCGAGCCCCGGCGCTACGCCGAGTGGCTCGCGGCCGGAGTTTTCCACGAAGAACCCGACCCTGCCCGACCGCCGTTCATCATCTCGATGCCGCCGCCGAACGTCACCGGCCGGGCGCACGTGGGCCACGGCTCGACCTACACGCCGATGGATATCCTGACGCGCTATCATCGGATGCTCGGCGAAAATGCCGATTGGCTTCCCGGTCAAGACCACGCCGCGATTGCGACCGAGGCCGTCGTCGTACGGGAGCTTGCGAAGGAAGGGAAAACGCGCGATTCGCTCGGACGCGACGCATTCATCGCGCGCGTGTGGGAATGGCGCGCGCTCTACGGCGGCGCGATCAACGACGCGTTCATGGCGCTTGGGTTCAGCCCCGATTGGGAACGCGAGCGTTTCACGATGGACCCCGGTCTCACCGCGGCGGTCACCAAAGTTTTCGTTCAACTCTATCGCGAGGGACTGATCTATCGCGGAACGCGCTTGGTGAACTGGGATCCCGAATCCGGCTCGACGCTCTCCGACGCCGAGGTCGAAGACCAAGAACGCGAAGGCTTTCTCTGGACGATTCGCTACGCGAGCGAAGACGGTTCGTTCGCGATCGACGTCGCGACGACGCGGCCCGAGACGATGCTCGGCGACACCGCAGTCGCGGTCCATCCCGATGACGAACGATACGCGAGCCTTGTCGGGAAGCACGTCGTCCTCCCGCTTGTCGGACGGCGCCTCCCGATCATCGCCGACGAAGCCGTCGAACGCGAGTTCGGAACCGGCGCCGTGAAGGTGACGCCGGCGCACGACCCGCTCGACAATGAAATCGGCATTCGTCACGGCCTCGAGATGCCGAGCGTCATCGGCTTCGATGGAAAGATGACCGCCGAAACTCCGGCAGCGTATCGCGGTCTCGATCGGTTCGAAGCGCGCGACGCCGTCGTGCGCGACCTCGAGAAACTCGGTCTCATCGTGAAGAAAGAATCGCGCCGTCACGTCGTCCCCGTCTCGGAGCGTAGCGGAGCGATCGTCGAGCCGCTCCTCTCCCTCCAATGGTTCTGCAAGATGCAATCGCTTGCTGCGCCCGCACTGCAGGCGCATCGCGACGGCCGCATCCGCTTCGTGCCGGAACGCTTCGGCCGCACCTACGAGCAGTGGCTCGAGAATATCAAGGATTGGAACGTTTCGCGCCAAGTGTGGTGGGGACACCAACTGCCCGTCTGGTACGCTCCAAGCGGCGAGACGATCGTCGCGGAGACGGAAGAGGAAGCCTATGAGATCGCGCGCCGCGAGCACGGCGTCGCGCAACTGCAACGCGATCCCGACACGCTCGACACGTGGTTCTCGAGCGGGCTCTGGCCGTTTTCGATCCTAGGTTGGCCCGAGAAGACACGAGAACTCGAGCATTGGTATCCCAACCAAGTGATGATTACTGCGCGCGAGATCATCTTCTTATGGGTCGCCCGCATGGTGATGCTCGGGATGAAATTTGCCGGCGACGTGCCGTTCACCGACGTCTTCATCACGCCGCTTGTCTTCGATTCGCACGGCCGCAAGATGTCGAAGAGCCTCGGCAACGCGATCGATCCGATGGACCTGATCGCGAGATACGGCGCCGACGCCTTTCGCTTCGGCATCGCGCAGCAGATGCGTCTCGAATCGCAAGAGTTGCGCTTCGACGAGCGCTTCTGCGAGAAGGCGCGCGAGTTCAACAATAAGATGTGGAACGCGCTGCGCTACCTGAAGAGCCTGCCGGAGGGTCTGCCGCCCGGCGGGACGCTCCCGTCGCCCGACCAACTCACCCTCGCCGACAAGTGGATTCTGACCGAGCTGCGCCGCACCGTCGGCAAAGTGACAACCGCGCTAAACGAATATCGCTTCGGCGTCGCAACCGATGAGTTACTCGCCTTTACATGGTACCGGTACTGCGACTGGTACCTCGAGGCGACGAAGGCGCCCTCCGCGACGCGCGCCGCCGTGCTGTCGTACGTGCTCAACACCGTGATGCGGCTCTTGCACCCGGTCGCGCCGTTCGTCAGCGAGGAGATTTGGCAGGCGTTGCCGCACGACGGCTCGACCATCGTGACGGCGTCGTGGCCCGACGCGGCCGAGATTCCCGAAGACGGTGAAGCAGTCGCGCGCTACGAGCGGCTGATCGCCGTCGTTGGAAAAGTGCGCGACATGCGCGCGCAGCTCGGCCTCGCGCCGCGCGAGAAGCTCGTCCTCGACGTGCCGGCGGCGCTCGATCCCGAGATACGGGCGCTACTTGCTCTGCATGCGAACGCGACGCTCGCCGACGTCGCCGGAAACGGCGTGACCGGCCAAACCGCCGCCGATCTGCTGGGCGCGGTGACGGCGCGCGCGCCGCGCGAACTCCTCGAAGCACGTTACCGTAAGGAAGCGGCACGCCTCGGCGGCGAGGTCGAACGCTTGGAGAAGAAACTCGGGAACGCGCAGTTCACGAGCAAGGCGTCACCCGACGTCGTTACGAAAGAGCGTGAGAAATTGGCCGGCTACGAGAAAGAGCGCACGCACGTGCGCGCTCAACTCGCGGCCTTGGAGGCGGAACGACCGTAATGAGGAGCGCGCTCGAAGTATCGAACGAGCGAACGCTGATGTCGGCGAAGGAAGTCGAGCGCGTCATCTCGCGCCTCGCGCATGAAATCCTCGAGCCCGACGACGCGCAGGACGGCGTGATCCTCATCGGGATTCGCCGCGGGGGCGAACAATTCGCGCGCCGCCTGGCCGCGAAGATCGAAGAAATCGGCGGCTCGAGGCCCGGTCTCGGGTTCTTGAACGTCAACCTCTATCGCGACGACGATGTCGCCCGCGCGCTCCCGGAGTCGGAAATCCACGAAGACGTCACCGGACGGCTGATCGTGATCGTCGACGACGTGCTCTACACCGGGCGGACGGTACGTTCGGCGCTCGACGCCGTCACCGATCTCGGCCGTCCACGCGCGATCCGACTCGCCGTGCTCGTCGATCGCGGACTCCGCGAACTTCCGGTGCAGGCGGATTACGTCGGGAAAAAGATCTCGACCAACCGCCGTGAGCACGTCGAAGTGCACCTCAACAAGAGCCCCTCGAAAGACGATCGAGTCGTGATCCGCGCCGACGGCGATGCGGGGGCGTAGTCTCCTCGACCTCGACGACCTCACGAGCGACGAAACGACCTATATCCTCCATCGCGCGACCGCGTTCGCCGCTCGACCGCCGGCACGCGAGTTGCTGCGAGGCGTCTGCGTCGTCAACTTGTTCTTCGAACCGAGCACGCGCACGTACACCTCGTTCTCGATCGCAGAACAGCGCGTCGGGGCCGACGTCGTCGCGTTGCCCCCGGGGACGTCGAGCCTCGGGAAGGGCGAGACGCTCGCCGACACGGCGCTGACGCTCGCCGCGATGGGCGTTCGCGTCATCGTCACGCGCCATCCCGAATCGGGCTTTCCTTATAGATTGGCCGATTCGTTCAGCGGCCACGTCATCAACGCCGGCGACGGCTCGCACGCGCATCCGACGCAGGCGCTGCTCGACCTGCTGACGATCTGGACGGAGTTCGGCCGCATCGAGGGACTGCGCGTCGCGCTCGTCGGCGACGTACTGCACTCTCGTGTCGCGCGCTCGAACATCATCGGGCTGCGCCGGCTCGGCGCCGACGTCACGCTCGTCGGCCCGCCGACGCTCGTCCCCGACACGATGGCCGGCGGCGGCGTCACCGTCACGCGCGATCTCGACGCGATCCTCCCTGCGATGGACGTCGTGATGCTGCTTCGCATCCAGCGTGAACGTACTACCTCTGCCGTCTTACCAAGCCTCGGCGACTACGCGCGCAACTATCGTGTCGGGGCCGAGCGGCTCGCCGCGCTGAACGCGCGCGCGATCGTCCTGCATCCCGGTCCGTACAATCGCGGCGTCGAGCTCACCGAAGACGTGCTCGGTTTCGCCGGCTGGCGCTACGCGCAACAAGTCTCACATGGCGTCTTCATAAGAATGGCCGTCCTCGATTTCTTGGTAAACGGTCGAGTGACCTAACCCGGGGAACCCGAATCAGCCTCCGCCTGAGGCCGTAGTTCGAAAAAAGGGTGGACCGACGGAGAATCACTGTGCCAGGGTGCTGGCACACAGGGTGCCTATAGTGTCATTGCTGGAGGGCAGAAAAACGACCAGTCCTATGCCTGCGACTGCCTTTGCTCACTCAAAGCCGGGAAGGCCTGAGTCGGAATGGCACGTTCTGGAGGACCACCTTCTTGGAGTCGGCGAGCTCGCCGCAAGCTTTGCTCGCGGTTTTGGCGCCGAACGCATGGCGTACGCCGCCGGTGCATGGCATGATCTCGGGAAGTACGCATCCGATTTTCAGGCCTATTTGCGCGCCGACCATGAGGCATCGAATGAAGCAGGCCGTGGACGCATCGATCATTCCAGTGCCGGTGCAATCCTCGCGCACGAGAGGGGGAAGGGCGGCGGCAGCGCCCCACTCGTAGCATTTGCCATCGCAGGGCATCACTCAGGACTCTCGGACGGCGTCGATCTGTTTCAGCGCCGCATCCCGGCGAAGCAAGATCGCCTTAGGGCCGCACGCGCTGCCGGTATACCGCCTAATCTCCTGGCCATTGACGCGGGTCCGCTTCCAAGTTGGGTTCAAACGAAGACTCAGGCCGAGATGCTCGGCAGAATGATCTTCTCCGCCTTGATCGACGCCGATCGACTCGATACCGAGAAATTCTGCGATCCAGAAAGTGCTGCCGCGCGTTCGACGGCGCTGCCGACGCTTGTGTGCCTTCGAGATCAGCTGGCGAGGCACATCGTTGAATTGTCGACGAGGGAACACGATCGGGATCTACGCGAGGCGGTCCAATCGCTTGTCAACACGGCGAGGGCCGCAGTCGTTCGCGATTGTCAGACTGCGGCCACGCGTCCCCCCGGAATCTTTACACTTACGGCGCCTACAGGCACGGGCAAGACCTTGGCCGCGATGCTCTTCGCTCTCGAACATGCGGTTAAATACAACCTGGATCGTGTTATTGTCGCCATCCCGTATACGAGCATCATCGAGCAAACGGCCGACGTCTATCGGTCAATCTTTGGTTCAGCCGCCGTAATTGAGCACCACAGCTCGATCGAACCTGAGCTGGATACCGACGAAAACCGTCGCGCTTGCGAGAATTGGGACGCGCCGATCGTGGTTACGACGAACGTTCAACTCTTGGAGTCGCTCTTCACCCATCGGCCGTCGCGTGTTCGAAAACTTCACTCGGTTGCCCGAAGCGTGGTCATCCTCGACGAGGCTCAAACGCTGCCGCCCGGGCTTCTGGAACCGATCGTTGATGGGTTACGAGACCTTGTCGCCCACTATGGGCTGACGCTTCTGATCGCGACGGCAACGCAACCCGCGTCTGCTTGGTACAAGCTCAAGACCTCGCAGCCTCCAGTGCCCGTCACGGAGATCGTGCACGACCCGAAGTCACTATTCTCGGCTCTAGCCCGTGTCGACGTCGTCATGCCGGCCGATCTTGGTGCGCCGATGCCGCTCGCCGACATCGTTTCGAGGGTTCGCCTCGAAAGCCAAGCGCTTGTGATAACTCATCGACGCGCCGACGCCCGCGAACTGGCTCAAGCTTTGCCGGACGCTTACCATCTTTCCGCAGCCATGTGTCCGGCCCACAGGTCGGTCGTCCTCCATTCGATTCGTGAACGCTTGAAGGAGCGTGCTCCCTGCCTAGCGGTAACGACACAGGTCGTCGAAGCAGGTGTTGATATTGATTTCCCGTTTGTGATGAGGGCGCTCGGCCCGCTCGATTCGCTCGCCCAGGCGGCTGGTCGCTGCAATCGCGAAGGCCGGCTCGTCGACGATGCCGGAAGGCCGACGCGCGGTCGGTTCGAGGTTTTTGTCGCCGCTACGCCACCCCCGAGGGATCTAAAACCGGCAGCCGACGTGAGTCGAACGGTCCTCGAACTGCGAGATCGCAAGCTCGACTTGAGCGACCCGAGCATATTCAGCGAGTATTTCGACCGGCTCTACGGCAATGCCGATCTTGATCGCGAGCGTATCCAACGCGATCGGGAGCTGTACGCGTATAGGCTCGTCGGCCAGCATTTCAAACTGATCTCCGATGATCAAGTGCCCGTCGTCGTCCCATATCGCGATTACGACCGACCACTCTCGAGGCTCCGCTGGGCGTTGGAACGTGGGATCGGAGAGCGGGCGGCCCTCCGCAACCTTCAGCCGTTCATGGTGTCAGTTTATCGGAGCTTACTCGGCCGACTTCGCGCCGTCGGCGCATTAGATGAGGTTGATGACATGCTCTTCGTTTTGCGCCCCGATCATCTTACGGTGCGCTACGACGAGCGGCTAGGGCTAGTCGAAAGCCAACAGCCAGGAGATGTGCGAGATTTGATCATATGAGCGTGCGAATAAAGTTCTGGGGAACGCTGGCGTGCTTCACGCGTCCGGACCTGAAAGCCGAGCGCGTGAGCTATCCGGTCATGACGCCATCGGCCGCCCGTGGCGCGGTAGAGGCGATCTTATGGCGTCCGGCGGTCTTTTGGATTGTGCGCGAAATCGCGGTTCTTCGTCCGATCAAGTTCGTCGGTTTTCGGCGGAACGAAGTCAATGATCGAGCGTCGCCGGAGATAGGGCTGTTTCTTGCGGACGAACGGCGCGCTCAGCGCAACACGCTGGCGCTACGCGACGTCGCCTACGTTGTCGATGTTGAACCTCGATTGACTTCAAGAGCCGCCCCTGAGGAAACCGTCGCCAAATTCGTCGATATGCTTCGCCGCCGCGTCGAACGCGGACAATGCTTTCAGCAACCTTACCTTGGTTGCAGAGAGTTTGCTGCGAACTTTGGGCCCGCCGACGGCGAGCCGGCGATCGCTGAGACAACGGAACTCGGCAGTATCCTACACGATGTGGAGTTTGGGGAGCCCAATCTCCCCCACTTTTTCAATGCTACGCTCGAAAGCGGGATAATGCGCATTCCAAGCCCTTCTTGGCTGAGTGGTTCATAGCGATGTTTGAATCCCTAGTGGCTTTAGCCCAGTCGAAGAATCTCGTCGAGGTTGAAGGTTATCAATTTCGTCCGATTCGGTGGCTAATTCATATCCTGCGGGACGGAACGCTGGTCAACTTTGAGGATACGAGCGTCGGCGGTCAAGATTCGGCTGCAAAGTTTCCCCGGCCCAAGCAATTCCTCGCGCCGGCTGCTCCCAAACGCGCATCGAACGTTAAGGCGGCTACATTCGTCGACAACGCGAAGTATGTCTTTGGCGCCGGAAACGGCAACCCGCTTCGAGCGGAGGCGTGCAAAGAGAGTTTTCGCGAGATCATTCGCGTGGCGAGTGAACGGACTCAAAACGTGGCCGCGACCGCGGCGTTGCGCTTTCTTGAGCGATTCGATGCTGGAGCGTTTCGCGACCGTTTGCCACCTCCGGAGTATGCGGCGAACGACCTTTTCGCTTTCGTTCTTGAACCGGAACGGCTGGAGCTGCATGATCCCGGCAATGTAGCGCTTCGCGAATTCGTTACTGCTTCAGACAGTACGAAGCCTACCGACGTCTTGTGTAGCGTTTGCGGTCGGCGCGGGCCCCTGGCGCGAACGCACGACAGCATTAAAGGCGTGGCAGGCGCCATGCCTAAGGGGGCTGACCTCGTCTCTTTCAATCAGAGCGCCTTTCGCTCATACGGTTTCCAGCAAGGCGCGAATGCGCCGATGTGTCGATCGTGTATGGCCAGCTACACGACGGCGCTCAATGCGATGCTTGACAAAGGCAAGCTTCGTCAGAGTGTACGTATCGGCAACGCCGCCACTGTCGTGTATTGGACGCGCGGGGCCGCTGGCGTCGACGACGTATTGTTCGGCGATTTGCTCGAAGGGAGCCCCGAGGCGGTGGGACGCCTTTTTCAATCGGCGGAAACTGGCCTGTTACCGTCGTTCCAGTCGGGACGGTTTTACGCGGTGACGCTTACCGGCGACAAGGCAAGAATCGCGGCCCGAAATTGGATCGAAGAAGCGATCCCAGCCGCATTCGAGAACTTGCGGCGTCACTTTAGCGACCTGGAGGTCGAAGGTGCCGAACGACCGCCGAGCATCCAGGCGTTGCTTGGCGCACTTAGTGCGCCCGGCAAAGACGAGGCTATGGCTGCTGCACTCTCCGGGCCTTTCACATACGCGGCGCTGTGCGGCCGGCCCTATCCGATGAGCGCCTTGGAGGCGGCGGTTCGACGAAATCGCGCTGACCCAGGAATGCGAGAGCGACACGTTGGCGCACTACGCGCGGCAGTCATCAAAGCGGTGCTCCTTAGGCTACCATCTCGACTCTATGGAGAACTCAAACCAATGCTCGATCAACAAATCCAAGAACCCGCATACCGATGCGGACGGTTAATAGCGGTCTTAGACAGGCTCCAAGACCGTGCAACCGGAGCCGCGGCTGGCGTCGTCGACCGCTACTTCGGCTCCGCAAGCAGCGCGCCGGCGAGCGTCTTCGGCACACTTTTGCGCAACGCTCAGAACCACATAGGTAAACTCGAGAGCAAGGCGCCCGGACTCGCCAAATACTTTAGCCGGCTGATCGGCGAGATTTTGGCTCCCATGCCGGAGTTTCCGCGGACACTCTCGGTGCAAGAGCAAGGGCTATTCGCGCTCGGGTTCTATCATCAGCGGCAATCATTCTTCACAAAGCGCGAAAGCGCGCCTTCGGAGGAGGCCTTAACATGATCAGTAACCGATACGACTTCGTCCTATTCTATGACGTCGAAAACGGCAATCCCAACGGCGATCCGGATGCTGGCAATATGCCCCGTCTCGATCCCGAGACGATGCACGGGTTGGTATCCGATGGCGCTCTCAAGAGAAAAATTCGCGACTACGTCTACACTCGATACTCTGAAGAGCCGGGCATCGACATATTCGTCAAGCACGGCGGTATCCTCAACAATGAAATCGATCGAGCTTATGAAGGCGTTTCCGTCGCTAAGAAGGACGGAAAAGCTACTCCCACGGCCGATCAGCGGCAGACGGCCAGAGACTTCATGTGTCGCACCTACTTCGACGTGCGCACGTTTGGTGCAGTAATGTCAACGGGCGCAAATGCAGGCCAGGTGCGTGGCCCGGTACAGCTCACGTTCTCACGTTCGATCGATCCGATCGTTCCGCTTGAAATTTCGTTGACTCGAGTGGCTTTTACCGACCCGAAGAAAGCCGAATCGACCCAAAGCGAGACGGAGATGGGTCGGAAGCACCTCGTTCCGTATGCGCTGTACCGCGCGCATGGCTTCGTTTCGCCGCAACTTGCAAAGCAAACCGGATTTTCCGAGGATGACCTTGCGAAGCTGTGGACTGCCCTGGAGAACATGTTTGAACTGGACCGTTCAGCCGCCCGTGGCACCATGTCGAGCCGGCTTCTCTGCATCTTCAGGCACGAGAGCCCGTACGGCGACGCACCGGCGCACAGACTCTTCGATGCAATAAGCGTTCGTCGACGGCCGAACGGCGGCACCGGCCCGGCACGTAGTTTTGGCGACTACGAGATCCAGATAGACCGATCGAAAATCCCGGATCAGGTGAACCTGGAGACGCGACCCGAGCTAGCGGGGGTGTCGTAACAGCGAATACTATAGACGACGACGACTTTCTACCGTTGTCCGGTTTGCAGCACCTGATCTTCTGCGAGCGCCAGTGCGCGTTGATTCATGTCGAAAGGGAATGGCTTGAGAACGACCTGACGCTCGAGGGAACCTCTCTCCATGCGCGCGCCGACAAGCGATCGGGAGAGAGGCGTGCCGGCGTAAGTATTCTTCGCGGCCTGCGTATTCGAAGCGAGAGGTTGCGCCTCACGGGCATAGCCGACGTGGTTGAAGTTACCAAAGGGCCTGACGGGTCGCCGCTGTATCGACCTGTCGAATACAAGCACGGGAGCCGGCTCACACGCGTGGCCGACGACGTACAGTTGTGTGCGCAGGCGCTAGCCCTGGAAGAATCCCTCAGCACCATCGTGTCGGACGGAGCGATAATGTATGGCGCATCAAAGAGGCGGCGGGAGGTCGCATTTACTCCAGAGCTTCGTTCGATAACGTTCCGAGCAGCGGAACGGTATCATGCTATGTGGGCGACCGAGGAAACGCCGCTGGCCCGGCAGGCCCCAAAGTGTCGGAGGTGTTCCTTGTTCGAACTATGCCTTCCAAACACGACGTCACGAGGCGCCCGCGCGGCGGCCTACGTCGAGTCGATCATTCTTTCGTAACGCTGTGCCCTCGCGTCACGCCAACACGCTCTACGTCGTCACCGCGGGCTCGTACGTCGGGCTCAATCACCTTTGCCTTGAGGTCCGGTCGGGGGAAAGTAAGCGCCAAGTCCCATTGCATCACCTTGGCTCTGTTGTTCTATTTGGGCAACAGACGACGATGAGCCCGGCGGCGATGGCAGCTTGCGCCGCGCGTGGCATCGGCGTCGCTTTTCTAACCGAGCGCGGTCGATTTCTCGCCCGTGTAGAAGGGCGCATGAGCACGAACGTGGTCGTGCGCCGCTCTCACTTCCGTGCTGCTGACGACCCGGCGCGCCAAGCGGATATCGGACGGAGCATCGTGGCTGCGAAGATCGTGAACACACGGACGTATTTGCGTCGTATCGCTCGGGATCGGCCAGATGAGACCGGTATCGTCGCTGCAGCTGACCAGCTCACCACCTGCCTGCGGCGATTGCGCGAGATGAGCTCGATAGCGTCGATCCGCGGAATTGAGGGAGAAGCGGCAGCCTGGTATTTCGGCGTGGTTCCGCAACTATTGCTGCCGAAATGGCTAGCGGGCACGTTCGTTGGTAGAAACCGGCGCCCCCCGCGAGATCCCTTTAATGCGTTGATCTCATTTCTGTACGCGATTCTGGTCAACGACGTGAGAGCGGCTCTCGAGGCTACGGGTCTCGATCCGCAAGTGGGTTTCTTGCACGTTGATCGCCCGGGCCGCCCATCCTTGGCACTCGACTTGAGCGAAGAATTTCGGGTGCCTCTTGCCGACCGATTGGCGTATGCACTTCTAAATCGCGATCAACTGACCGAGCGGTCGTTTGTGCAAGACAAGACGTCAGTGATATTGACCGACGAAGCGAGAAAAATAGTTCTGACCGAATACCAGCATCGTAAGACCGAGTCGCTGGTCCACCCCTATACAAAGGAAGCTACGACCGTGTTGCTGTTACCGTTCGTCCAGGCTCGTTTGATGGCGCGCACGATCCGTGGGGAGTTGAGCGCCTATCCACCGTATGTCGCGGAATGAGGCGCGTCCTGGTGTCGTACGATGTTGCTACCGCCGATCGAACCGGGCGAAGGCGGCTCCGGCGCGTCGCTCGCGCCTGCTGCGATTATGGTAGCCGGGTACAAGACTCGGTCTTCGAGTGCGTCGTTTCGCCGGCAGATTGGATACGGCTTAGGCAACGGTTGATTGCCGAGGCCGACCTCGAGCAAGACAGCTTGAGATTTTACTTCCTTTGCGTGGACGATTGGGGAAGGCGCGAACACGTCGGCACCAAGGTTGTTCGGGAACTGACGGAGCCGCTGATCCTCTAGGGGCGCGGACCTGAAGCGGACCGTGGTTAGCGAGAAGGATTCGCGGAAATTGTTCCTCGCAGAGACGGCTGCGACGAGGAGATTCTCTTGCACTCACGCGAAGCGTCAGCCGACTGCTCTTTGAAAACTTGTCTCTAGGACTTATTTCGCGGGCGGTCTCAACGACGCCCGGGCGTCGTTGCGGATTGAAACTTATGCGAGGCGCCGTCTGCGCGAAGCGCACTCCAAGTCTCAACGACGCCCGGGCGTCGTTGCGGATTGAAACGACTATCTGCTCGGCATCTGCCAGGCGCAAGCGGGGTCTCAACGACGCCCGGGCGTCGTTGCGGATTGAAACCGCGAGTTTCGCACGCACTGCTATCGACGCTCGAGGTCTCAACGACGCCCGGGCGTCGTTGCGGATTGAAACACTTCCCACGAGTTACACGAGCCCGAAGCCGAGGCGGTCTCAACGACGCCCGGGCGTCGTTGCGGATTGAAACCTTAGAGGAGGAGGCCCTGGTTCGGGCGTCGTAACGTCTCAACGACGCCCGGGCGTCGTTGCGGATTGAAACAAGAGATTGCCAACGACGATACGAAGTCGACCGGCGGTCTCAACGACGCCCGGGCGTCGTTGCGGATTGAAACACGCCGTTAGAGGGCCTTGCCGAAGAACAGCGCCGGGTCTCAACGACGCCCGGGCGTCGTTGCGGATTGAAACCCAATGCGTAAACTGCTCTCGCTCCTCCCACCGCTGTCTCAACGACGCCCGGGCGTCGTTGCGGATTGAAACTACGAACCCACTTGGGGGGCATCTCGAACAGGGCCAGTCTCAACGACGCCCGGGCGTCGTTGCGGATTGAAACTCAGCGTACTCGTCGCTAGGGAGCAGCGGCTTAACCTGTCTCAACGACGCCCGGGCGTCGTTGCGGATTGAAACACTATGCACGCGGCGCAGAAATTTCCGAGAGGATAAGTCTCAACGACGCCCGGGCGTCGTTGCGGATTGAAACTTTTAGGTCGCGTCGGCTCGACCGGCGAGCGCGCAGTCTCAACGACGCCCGGGCGTCGTTGCGGATTGAAACTTTGCTAACGGCGTACTCGTCCATAATTGCTCCGGTCTCAACGACGCCCGGGCGTCGTTGCGGATTGAAACTTCCTTTCGGGAATTTAGGAGCCCCGGCGTGGAGTCTCAACGACGCCCGGGCGTCGTTGCGGATTGAAACCGCCCGTCTCTGTTCCGATACCTAAACCTTGCGACGTCTCAACGACGCCCGGGCGTCGTTGCGGATTGAAACCCTTCTGGTGCGCGGCGAGGACGCGCGGCTCGATGGTCTCAACGACGCCCGGGCGTCGTTGCGGATTGAAACGTCCGGTGGATGTTCGCTGCCATCTCGCTCGCGTACGTCTCAACGA
>Ga0182024_10004516_pt1 | contig 31963 bp, 27 predicted proteins | sample P32metaG_FD_120480 | JGI IMG/M metagenome (GOLD analysis project Ga0182024, IMG submission 120480) | Permafrost microbial communities from Stordalen Mire, Sweden - P3-2 metaG (Illumina Assembly) | ecosystem: Environmental > Terrestrial > Soil > Wetlands > Permafrost | place: Sweden: Stordalen...
ACCATGCCATTCGAGAGCCCGGTTGATTTCCAGGTTACGCCGCCATCCGCGCTCTTCGAGATGCCGGCCCCATTCGTCCCGGCGTATACGCCCGACGTGTCGACCGCCAGCGAGTACACAGGGAAAGGCCCCGGCGATCCTATTTGCTGCCAGGTATTTCCCGCGTCGGTACTCTTCCAGATTCCATCCTGGTTCGTGCCGGCATAGATCGTTTGACTGTTGGCGGGGTCCAACGCCAGCGTCCAGATTGCCTGCGGCGTCAGGGCCGTCATTGCGGACCAGTGCAGGCCGCCGTCCGCACTCTTGAACGCGCCGTGTCCGACGGTAGGAGCATAAATTACGTCTGGGTTCCCCGGATCAATCGTGATGTTGAAAATCGAGGCCGTGGTGGGAAAGACGGTCGTCCAGGTGACACCTCCATCGGTGCTCTTCCGAATGGACCCATTCGCCAGATTGTTGAAAACCCCGGCATAAACGATGCCGGCCCGCTTCGGATCAGCCGCGATCGAGACGACAGCTCCAGAGAGGGCCGGGACATTCTGCCAGGTAGCGCCACCATCGGCGGTCTTGAACAGACCGCCTGCCACGGTTCCGGCATAGACCGTTTGCGGTCCTGAAGCGTCGATCGCGAGGGCTTGAACGATGGGAGTCGTCAGGCCGTTATTCAGCGCGGACCAGCTACTGCCGCCATCCGTCGACTTCCGAACACCGCCCGCAATCGTTCCCATGAAAACGGTTCCGGTACCCTGAGCGTCAACCGCGAAGGCCTCGACGGCAGCGGGGCTGGGCCCAATGTTGGTCCAAGGAGTGCCATTTTGCTGGGCCAGCAGCAGCAATGGCGAAACGAGGATGCCGATAATGGCTAATTTCACATTTCCTCCCTATTGTTTTTCCATGACGAGGCGTCGCTCAGAGCGCCGGCCGCCCATTTGTTGCTCGGTTATTTCGAGGATTAGTACTCCCGGTTGCACGGCCCGGCGGACTAGCCGGATTCGCGCGCCGCCCGCGCACTCGCGCAGGACCTCCACGGTCCGGCTGTCCACTCGGCGCGACAATTGCGTCCCCGAACAACTGGAGTCTGCGAACTCCCGTACTTTGCCGTCCAGGTACAGAATCGTGCTGAACGTCGATGCCCGCCCATCGGTGGCGAGGGTATCCAAAGTGAAGACCTCGCCTCGGGTGTGCGGTTCGATCCTGAGGATCACACCCTTCTCTTTTCCCGCAAGAGTGGAACGGGCTGGATTCAGTGTCCACACGCCGAAAGCTCCCTCGGCCCAGCAAGTAACGGCCAGCAGGATGAGCAGTGCAGCTCGCATGTAGCTACCTTGCCTTGAAAACGCGGTGGGGACAAGCTTCCAGGCGTAGTAATACCGTTAGATGCCGTTGCACGGCATTGAAAATAAGAGGTAACCTCAAACCAATGCCATCGCTCGAATTGGAGGCGCAAGCCGTTCGGCGGCAACTGGAACGGGTTCTGGAGAGCCCTGGTTTCGCGCGCAATGAGCGCTTGTCCGGGTTTTTGCGATTCGTGGTCGAAGGGCATCTGGAAGGCAAGGATCACGAACTGAAGGAATCCGTGATTGCCGTCGAGGTGTTTGGGCGCAGTCCCGGCTTCGACTCCCGGCTTGACCCTGTGGTGCGCACCGAGGCGGTCCGGCTTCGTGCAAGGCTGAGCGACTACTACTTAAAGGATGGAAAGGCTGATGCGCTCGTAATCGAGTTGCCAAAGGGCGGCTATGTGCCCCGGTTCCGCGAGATTGCCGAGACGCAGCCGCTGGCGGACCCAAGCTCAAGAGTCACGCCGGCGCAGTCCGGAACTCGGCTTCGGGTTGCGCTTGCGCTTGTCGGTGTGGTTATTGCCCTAGTGGTCGCTGCGTGGTGGTGGGCGCAACATCGCGGTACGCCGAAGGTGATCGCCGTTCTACCTTTGGAGAACACCAGCCACGATCCGTCCAACGACTATTTTGCCGACGGCCTCACGGATGAACTCATTCGCAATCTGTCCATCATCGACGGCTTGACCGTGCGTTCTCGGACGTCATCTTTTGGTCTGAAGGGCCAGCCGCGGAATATTCATGACGCCGGACAGCAGTTGCAGGCCGATTACATCGTGGAAGGTTCCGTCCTGCGGGCCGGGCAGCAGTTGCGGATCGATGTTCAATTGGTCCGCGTCCATGACGATTTTCCACTGTGGTCCGGAAGGTTCGACCGGGAGTTAACGGATGTCTTTGCGATCCAGGACGAGATCTCGGTCGGCATTGTGAACAACCTGCGCCTCAAGCTGGGCCGGGGGCGGCGCCGGTACGAAACGAGTATCGAAGCCTACGATCTTTATTTACGTGCGCGCGCTGTGACCGGTCAGCGCAACCGCGACACAGCACTTGAAGCGGCGGGTATTTACCATCTGGTGATCGGCAAGGACGCTCGGTTCGCACCCGCGTATGCAGGTCTAGCGTCGGCGTACGCTGCGAGTTCCGCGCAAGGCTTTCGGAATGACCATGCCGACGAGCTAACGGAGATGCGGGGAGCGGCGGAGAAGGCGATCCAGTTGGACCCCCTTCTAGCCGAAGCGCACGACGCGCTCGGGATGGTATATGCGCGCGACGGGCAATGGGCGCAGTCCGAAAGCAGCTTCCGCCGGGCGATCGAACTCGATCCGAACGATTCGCAATCCTATGACGACTTCAGCACATGGCTCCTGTGGCCGCTCGGCCGTATCGATGAAGCGGTGCACGAGATGCGCCTGGCGGAAAAAGCCGATCCGCTTTCGCCGGCCATTCAGCAGCATCTTGCCAATGTGCTTATCTCCGCCGGCAAATACGACGAGGCAGCCGCCAAGTGCGGCGCCAGCGCCGAGTGCCTGGGCCAAGCACGGTTGGGTCAAGGAAGAACTGACGAGGCGATCCAGATTCTCTCCACATTCAAGAATCCGCGGTTTCTCGGTTACGCTTATGGGCGGGCCGGCCGCCGCGCGGACGCCGAGAAACTTGCTGCTGAAGTTGCGCCAAATGCTTTCTCACAGGCGCTCATCTATGCCGGCATGGGTGACAAAGATCGCACGTTCCAGGCCTTGGATCGCGTGGCTGGACTGGGTGCTGTCCGGATAGGTAGGGCCCTTAATTCTCCGGCATTCGCTCTGCTTCATGGTGATCCGCGAGTGACGGTTCTTCGCAAAAAGGTCGGCTTGCCGGATTAGCCTTGGGCGCTATTTGGCAGCCACTGTTCGGGACGCCTCTGACATATGGGACAACGCGCTCGGCGGGAGCGTCGCTTACAATTGCCATGCGGCCGTAGGGAGAAAGCGCTGCATTGAATCGATGAGATAAAGTATGAACGCATCGTTGAACTGTCCAACGCGTAGTTGGTGAGGAGACTTATTGGGCCTCTCCTCCTCGCCCCTTCAAATCCCGATGACTTGTGCTAGTGAGGAAGTAGCCGTCCTTCAAATTAGTAATGGGACGCCGGCTTTTCGCCAGTAATCCACCCGGACCCGCAATGCCCCATCCGTAGAGTTGACGTCCCACCTTATTCTGTCGATAAATCCCCCTTCCACCGCGAAACGCCCCCAAGTCTGATTAGAAGAAGTTCGGCGGAATGTCGAAGGATGCATCCCAGGGGAAACGCCGCTTACGGACACCACATGCCTGTGTAAACAACGTCGGCTCGCGTTGTTCAATTGCGCCGTCGCGCTAACATTGCGCTAACATGCCAGAGAAAGCCGTTGCCTCTGGTTGCCAGATCGGCGGATCGCGCGTACGTAGACTCAAACAGTTACCGCTCGTTGCCTCTCAATGCCGTTGGGCCATCCAGGTTCGAGCTCCGTCGTCCCCGCTATCTTCTTCCTGTCATCACGCGTTATTTTTCGCGCGATACCATCTAAAAGAACAACATCTGGGAGGAAACCTTGCCACTCAGCGCGGATCTGCTGGATCGGAAACAGACGCACTTTATTCTATGGCGCCCAAAGACTGACGCAGCGGCACCGGTGCTGGTGATCGGCGAATTTCAGCCTGGAAATCCGCCATCATTAGGAAACGTGAAGCGTTTCCCGCTCACCGCCGTGGATGGATTCACCGATCTGTTTGCGATTGCGGCGGCCGACTGCGGCCTCAGCGAAGGCTCGGTTCATCACTACTTTTTTGAAACAGCCGGCGGTGTCCAGAGCACGGACCCGACTGCATACGCGGTCGACTGGCGGCTCCTTACGCATTCTGCAAACTCCGACGACCGGCAGCCGGCGGCGGTGATTAAATATAGCGGCGCCAAATTGGTCGCCTGCGATCCGGCGGGCGAGGAAGCGGATTTTACGGGCGATCCCAGCCCGGCTACGCTCGCGCCGAACAATCAACTGGTGATTTACGAAATGCCTACCGCCTGGTCGAACGTCTCCCCGACCGCGGATCAGGACGTCGGCGTCGGCACGTTTCGCGATGTGCTGGCCTTGATCGATGCGGCGGCGACCGGAGCGAACTTCGACAATCTCGGCGTCACCCAAGCGGGGAAAACATACCTGGTCGATCTTGGGATCAACGCGATCGAGCTCCTGCCGCCCGCCGACAGTTTCTTCAAGCGGGATTGGGGCTACGACACTGCGCACTTCCTGGCTCCCGATTCCGAGCTGGGTTTTCCGGAGGGCTTCACGTCGTCCACCGCGAATCAGGACCTGGCCACGCTGGTGCGCACAGGCCATCAGACGGGCATCCGCTTTTTTCTCGATGTGGTGATGGCGTTCGCGCAGCACGAAGCGTACCAGACCCTGAACCTCGACGACTTCTACATCACCGACCCTGGCGCCGACCTAAGCGATCCCGATTCGCACACTTCGCGCGGCACCGGCAGCGACAACTTGCGCAACGGCTTCGGCAGCGTCCTGTTTCGCTACGCGCGCTTCGTCGATGGATACGATCCGATTTCCGGCGTGCAAACGTCGATCGCCCCGGCGCGCCAGCTGATGTACAGCTATATCACCCGCTGGATGCGCGACTTCCGCATTGACGGCGTCCGCATGGATAGCGTGGAGAACGTGTCCAACTGGGATTTTGTGCAGGGATTCAAGGATCGCGCCCGCGCCCTGTTTCAGGAACGCTGCGCGGCGGAAGGCATGGGCCAGGCCGAGGCGGACGCGCGATTTCTGGTGGTGGGCGAAGAACTCAGCCTTCCCATGGCGCTCCTGACGCAGGGCCGTCTGGACGGGTTGTGGAACGATACGTTCCGAGCTCTGGTGCGATCCGTTATTTTGGGCGAGGGCGACGATCCGACCTTGGAATCCAACGTCAGGCGAATGGTGGATTGCCGCAGCCTCGGGTTCACGGATGGAACGCAAGCCGTCAACTACATCACCAGCCACGACGTGGAAGGCGATCGCCGGGAGCGGCTCTACAATTTTCTGCTCAGCGAAAACCTGACGGGCCTGGATTTGGAGAAGCGGTTCAAGCTGGCGTTCGTCTGCCTGCTGACTTCCGTGGGCGTCCCCATGATTCTGGCGGGCGAGGAGTTCGCCGACGAGCATTCGCGGTTCGACCGCTTCGGCAACGTCACCCAGGACGGCGGCAAGCAAGTGGACCCGGTGAACTACGGGCGTCTCGAAGTTACCAACGACACCGGGCAGATGCGCCAGCGGATACTCGCTTATGTTTCGCGCCTGGTGAAGCTGCGCACTTCATCGCCGGCGCTCGGCGTGAACGATAACGATTTCATTCATACCGATTTCAACGACGACAAACGCGTCCTGGTCTGGACCCGCGGCGCGGCAGGCATGGATCCGGTGGTGGTGCTGGCAAACTTTTCCGGCTTCGAGAGCGCGACCGAGTACGTGGTACCCAACTGGCCCGCGACCCCTGCTGGAAAACAGTGGCGCGAGGTGACTCAGGATCGCGCCGTCCCACCGGACTGGATCGGCCGGGAGCCTATCTTCCCGTGGGAAGCGAAAGTTTATACATTGTCTTCCTAGCGTCAGCGCTTCAACTTCGTCTCCTGCCACGCCGGCAGCGAAATCACCGTTCGATAATTCGAATCGAGTGATTACCTCGTGGTCACCAAGTCGTCGTCCGTCGGATCCAGCTCGATTGTGACGTCTTTATACTCATCGAACAAACCGGCGTTGTGCATCTGCCAGGCGATCGTCCCCACTTTGCCTGCCGCGGGGTCCTTGAAATCCAGCACCTCCACGGCCTTGCTCCCGGGAGGTTGAGCGACAGCCATGCGCGCGATCCCCTTCCCCGGGTCCGCCAGGATCTCCACCCGGCTCCACTCGTGGACGTCGAAATGAGTCTTCGTCACCGATGTAAACTCCGCGCCGCCGTTATTGTTCATCGCCGGCCGGTAATCCCAATGGCCGCCGTTGGGAACCTGAAATTGAATCCCTGCCAGCGCGTCCAGGGGCTTCTCCCCGCTCTGCGGGCGCGTGCAGAAGATGAGCACGCAGGCCTGGTGGTCCGGATTCCCTGAGACGTGCCGCATCGTAAACATCAACCGGAAACGGCCGTAATCCTTCGCCGTACAGATCACGCCGCGCCCGCTGCCCGTGCTGGCCATGGCGCCTTCCTTCACCACCCATCCGGTAGTCACGCTTTTCGCCAATTGCGCGGGATAGGCGTCTTCGAGCAGCAACTTGTTCAGCCGCGCCAGTTCCTGGCCATGCGGATTTTGTTTGAGGAGTTGCTCAGTCCCCGCTCCGAGCGCCACATTTTGGAAACGCGCTTTGTCGTAAATCGACGGCCCGGCGATCACCTGGTTCAGATTCCTCACCAGCGCGGAAATCACCGCTTTGGCATTGGCGTTCGACGCGGAATACGCGGCGAGGTCGGTCTTCACCGAATCTTCGAGGCGGTCGCGCAGAAACGCGGACATCGCATCCTTCCCGCTCTCGAGCTTCGCGACAAGAGACTCAACATCCGTAATGCCGCCGGTCCCGAGCGATGTGGCGCTATTCTCGATCTGCGCCCATCCAGTGAGCGTCCTGCCATCGAACAGCGAAGTCGGCGACGCCGCTCGCACGCTCCTGAGCGCGGAACTGCCGGCGGCGATTCCTGCCAGCTTCATCAACATCCTACGGCTTGGAAGCTCCATTCGATGCTGCATAGCTCAAGTTCTCCTTCTCCCATTTTGCCGGAAATCGCTTTGCTTGATTCAGTACATGTGCCGATTCTACGAAAATACTACTGCCACGGTGGGATTGATCCTCCGCCGCGAATGGGCTAACATCGACTCACTCGGTATGGAGGTGGTTATGAAGTCCTGCGGAATCGGGATCGTTTTAGCGGCGCTCGCTGCGGGCGGAAGCGCCGATCTTTCCGGCAAATGGGAAGTGCAGGTGGAAGGCTACGGCGCGCCGCGCACGCAGAAATTCGAGCTGAAGCAGAAAGGCGGCGACCTGTCGGGCGTCTACGAGGGCAAATTCGGCGAATCGAAAGTTACCGGCACGGTGAAAGACTCGGCCGTCGAGTTCGAGATGCGCGTCATTGAAAACGAGCGCATCGTCACCGTTCACTACTCGGGCGTCGCCACCGACGACGGCATAAAGGGAACGGTGACCTTCGGCGATCTCGGCAAGGGCACCTGGGTCGCGTCCAAATGGACACCGCACAAGAAATAGCGACAATAAGAGTGTGACTAAAACTCGCAAGCTTGGAAATTCGAGCCTCGAGGTCGCTCCTCTCATGTTGGGAGGGAACGTCTTCGGCTGGACCGTCGACCAACCTTCTGCTTTCAAGATCCTGGACGCGTTTGTCGACGCCGGTCTGAACTTTATCGACACCGCGGATATTTACTCCACCTGGGTTCCGGGCCACACCGGTGGCGAATCGGAAACCATTATCGGCAACTGGCTGAAGCAATCCGGTAAGCGGTCGAAAGTCGCCCTGGCCACCAAGGTCGGCATGCAAATGGGTTCGGGGAAAAAGGGTCTCAAGAAGGACTACATTCTCGAAGAAATCGACGATTCCCTGCGCCGCCTCCACACTGACTACATCGACCTTTATCAATCCCACGAAGACGACGCCTCCACTCCGCTCGAAGAAACGCTAGGCGCCTACGCGCAGCTCATCAAAGAAGGAAAAGTCCGCGCCATCGGTGCTTCGAATTACAGTGCGGAACGGCTGGCCAAAGCGCTGCATGTGAGCCGTCAGCACGGCCTCCCGTCCTACCAGTGCTTACAGCCGAAATACAATCTCTGCGAACGCGCCGGCTACGAATCGGAATTGGAGCCGCTGATTTTGAAGGAGGGCGTCGGCGTGGTTCCCTACTACGCGCTGGCCAGCGGATTCCTGACCGGCAAATACCGCTCGGAAGCCGACCTCGGCAAGAGCGTCCGCGGCGCAGGCGTCAGGAAATATCTGGACGGCCGCGGTTTTCGGATCCTGGCCGTGCTCGATGAAGTCGCCGCCGCTCATCGCTCGACGCCCGGCAAGGTGGCGCTCGCGTGGCTGATGGCCCGCCCCGGCATCACCGCGCCCATCGCCAGCGCAACCTCGCTCGACCAGCTTCAAGATCTGGTGGATTCGACCAGTCTCGAACTGGATCCGGCATCGATCGAAGCCCTGAATCAGGCCAGCGCTTAAATTTATGATCGGACGCCCTGAACCCACTGAAGCCGCATCGTATTACTTCACGTACATCGATCGGGTGCAAGGCGACGATATCTCCGGGATTATTGCGCGCCAGCTGGATGAATCCATGCGGCTGTTCCTCGAAATTTCCGAGGATTCCTCGCGCCATCGCTACGCGCCCGACAAATGGAGCATCCGGCAAGTGCTGAACCACATCACCGATACCGAACGCGCCTTCGCCTTTCGCGCCCTCTGGTTCGCCCGCGGCTTCGAAGCGCCTCTGCCCGGGTACGACCAGAACATCGCCGCCGCCGGCGCATCGGCGGACAGCGTCGCGTGGTCCGCGCACGTCGCGGAATTCCGCCAAGTGCGCCTGTCCACGATTTCCCTTTTTCGCAATCTGCCGTCCGAAGCCTGGATGCGCAAAGGCATCGCCAGCGACAATCCGTTCACCGTCCGCGCCATGGCCTTCATCATCGTCGGCCACGTAGCCCACCACATCACAATCCTGCGCGAGCGATATCTGACCGCGTAGAAATGTGGGGCACCAGGTAGTGTCCTAAAAGTGCAGACGCCGATGTTACGATCTCTATATGCCTAAAGGATTCTCTCGCCGAGGCCTCTTCCAGGCCGCACCTCTCGGAGCCGCCGCTGCGTTCCTCGCCCCGCAACATGCCGACGCCCAGGAACAGCCCGCCGCTATCCCGAGCCTTAAATTCGATATCGAAGCGCAGACGCACTGGAAAGGCGAAGCAGGCTCCGCCAACGAAGCCACCGTCGCCGAGTTCCCCATTTCGCAAAGCATCGCGGGCGTCTCAATGAGGCTCAAGCCCGGAGCCATTCGCGAACTCCACTGGCACGCGCTGGCCGCCGAATGGGCTTACATGATTGAGGGCCGCGTCCGCACCACCGTCGTGATGCCCAACGGCCAGTCCGCCATCGACGAGTTCGGCCCCGGCGACACCTGGTATTTCCCGCGCGGCCACGGCCACCTGCTGCAAGGCCTCGGACCGGGCGAAGCCCATTTTCTGCTCGGCTTCGACAACGGCCACTTCTCCGAATTCGGCACCTTCAGCATCACCGACTGGATCGCCAACACGCCGCCGCACATCGCCAGCCGCGTGTTGAATCTTCCCACGTCGGTTCTTGCGAAATTTCCGAAGAAGGAAGTTTACATCGGGCCCGGCGAAGTTCCCAAAACTATCCTTGAAGAATTCCGGCTCTCCAGCAGCCAGACCGCCCAGTTCGCTCACAAATACCGTCTCGACATGCAGCCTCCGCGAGTCTTCGAAGGCGGCCTCGAGTACATAGTCCAGCAGAAAGATTTCCCGATTCAAACGACCTTTACTGCGGCAAAGATGATCCTCCAGCCCGGAGCCCTCCGCGAAATGCACTGGCATCCGCACGCCGACGAATGGCAATACTATTTGAGCGGGCAGGCCCGCATGACCGTTTTCGGTTCCCACGGCCGCATCCGCACCGAGGATTATCGCAAAGGGAACGTCGGCTTCTGCCCCCAGGGCTACGGCCACTATATCGAGCAGATCGGCGACCAGCCAACCGAACTCCTGATCCTCTTCAACAACCCCGAGTTTCAGGAAATATCGTTAGCCAATTGGTTAGGCGGCAACCCGAGTTCCCTGCTTGCAGCCAACTTCGGAATCCCGCAGGACGCCATCGACAAGCTCCCGAAAAAAGAGCGCGGCATCCTCGGCAAAAGCTAAATACGGAATCTGCGTGATCGGCTAAACTGAACTGATCACGCGCATGCCTCTCTCCGCCGGTGACAGACTCGGACCATATGAAATCCTCGCGCCCATCGGCGCGGGCGGCATGGGCGAGGTTTACCGCGCCCGCGACCCGCGCCTCAACCGCGACGTCGCCATCAAAGTCTCGCAGGAACGCTTTTCCGACCGCTTCGAGCGCGAAGCCCGCGCAGTTGCCGCGTTGAACCATCCCAACATCTGCACCCTCTACGATGTCGGACCCGACTTCCTGGTCATGGAGCTGATCGAAGGAGAATCTCCCAAGGGCCCGCTTCCTCTCGACGAAGTCCTGCGCATCGCCCGCCAGATCGCCGACGCCCTTGATGCCGCGCATGAAAAAGGAATTGTCCATCGCGACCTCAAGCCCGCCAATATCAAAATCAAGCCCGATGGAACGGTGAAGGTCCTGGATTTTGGACTCGCCAAAACCGCCGAGCCGCCCGCAGGCGACCCGCAAAGCTCGCCCACCATGACCATCTCGCCGACCCGCGGCGGCATGATCCTGGGCACCGCGTCGTACATGTCGCCCGAGCAAGCGCGAGGCAAGACAGTAGACAAAAGATCCGACATCTGGGCCTTCGGCGTCGTTTTGTACGAACTGCTCACCGGCCATCGTCCCTTCCACGGCGAAGATCTGACGGAAACGCTCGCATCGGTGATGAAGGATGCTCCGGACCTCAGCGCCATCCCCGCCGAACTGCGTCCTCTGCTCGAAAAGTGCCTGGAGAAAGATCCAAAGAAACGACTGCGCGACATCGGCGACGCCTGGACCTTGGTCCAACGGCCTCAGGCCGTCGTTAGCCACTCAAAACTCTGGATCGCCCTCGCCAGCGCCGCGATCATCCTAGCGGCCGCAGCCGGCATAGGATGGTTCCGCGCCACGCGCCTCGCGGAAAAACCTCTCATCCGTTTCGAAGTCGATTTAGGAACCAATCTGACGCCCATCTTCCAAGCGGCCATCTCTCCCGACGGCTCCCGTATCGCCTTCGCGGGGAGCGACGCAGCGGGCAAGGGGTATCTCCTTACTCGCCGTCTGGATCAACCCAAGGCTTCTGTGCTCGATCAGGGCGTAACATTTTGGCCCTTCTTTTCACCCGACAGCAAATGGATCGGCTATCGATCCGGCGACAAGTTGAAGAAAATCCCGGTGGAAGGCGGCCTGCCGGTCACCATTACGACTGGTGCCGTGACGGGGGCGGCGCAGGGAACGCCAAGTTGGGGAGAAAACGGAGACATTGTTTCCTATCTCACGTACGGCGGCTTATGGCGGACTCCTGCATCAGGCGGCGCCGCTCAATTGATTCCTGGAAGCGTCGGCTACAACGTCGGCGCTTTCCTGCCAGGCGGGGCGGAGCTTCTCCTCTCCGGCGCCCCGGGCAGAGGCAAGATCCTCTCTATTTTGCCGCTCGGCGGCGGCAAGACAACCCAGATTGCGCAGGCCACAGGCCGCTACGCGCGATATCTGTCGATCGGCTACATCCTCTATCTTGACGAACGTGCGGTCCTGCACGCAATGCCCTTCGATCCCCGGCGAAAGACGGTGACGGGACCCGCAATTCCGATGTTGGAGGACGTGGAGTCCTTCGATATCAGCGCAGCCGGCGCCCTCTTATGCAGGCGCGGCAGGCTCACCAACCTGTCTCTTACGGTCCAATCGATAGATGAATCGGGCGAAATGGAGCCCATCCTCACAGCCCCGGCTGCCTATCGTTATCCGCATCTCTCACCGGACGGAAAGCGGCTGGCCATTACCATCTCTGACGACAAAGGGAGCAACCTCTGCGTTTACGACCTTCAGACCCGCACGACAAACCGGCTGACATCCGGAGTTTCAGCCTCCTACCCTGTGTGGATGCCCAGCGGCAAACACTTACTTTTCCTCGGATCGGACGGAATCTATCTGGTCGCCGCCGATGGCGGCGGAAAGCCACGGCGTATTTTGGACATGGCGGGGAACCCGTCCTCAGTTTCCCCCGACGGCCGCACCCTGGCGATGTATCAACGCGGAGAGGCCACGGAGCGCGACATCTGGCTGGTGCCGCTTGAAGGGGATGGCGACAACCTGAGAGCTGGAAAACCGGAACCGCTCCTCAATAGCACCGCGGATGAAATCTCGCCGGCCTTTTCTCCCGACGGCAAATGGCTGGCCTACTCTTCCACTCAGGCCGGCAAATTCCAGGTGTATGTGCGTTCCACCACAAACCCCGGAGCGACCTGGCTGCTATCAGACAGCTATGGAGACATCCCCCAGTGGTCGCCCCGCGCCAGGGAGATCTTCTTCCGCGACGGCAACGGTCAATTCATGGTCGCGTCGTACTCTGTGAATGCCGGCGTCTTTGTGCCCGGAGCCGTACGTCCCTTCCGGGAGGGCCTGCAGATTCCGCCCAACGGCGCATCCCCGATCTTCTCCGTCTCCCCCCAAGGCAACCGCATCGTAGCCGTCCAGCCCGCCAAGGACCCCGAAGGCACGCGCCCCCGTCCCGACTACATCCTGCTGCTCAACTTCTTCGACGAAATCAAACGCCGAGCCGCCCAAGCCTCCGCGCAATAATACCCACGCCTCTATCGATACTAACGTATATGTTATTATCTGATCGTGCTCGACGTTCGGGAATATCTCGATGCCGCCGGACGCAGCCCCTTCGCCAGATGGCTGCGAGCACTGAACGTCCAGGCCGCCGCGAAGGTCGCAACGGCGCTCGAGCGCGTGGCGGATGGCAACCTGTCCAACGTCAAAACGGCGGGCGGAGGCGTTCTGGAATACAAGATCGATTTTGGCCCTGGCTACCGCATCTACTTCGGGCGGGACGGGGACCGGCTGGTGATTCTGCTCGCCGGAGGCACGAAGAAGCGCCAGCACGAAGACATCCGCCAAGCGAAGGCCAATTGGGAAGATTACCGGCACAGAAGGCCCTAAGGAGAAAACACTATGGCACTGACCAGAGATTTTCGCGAAACGATCCGCGAACGCGCCCAAAGGGAACCGCAATTCCGCAAGGCGTTGCTCCGGGAGGCGATCGAACTCATGCTCTCCGGCGACGAGAAGACGGGCCGCGCGATTCTGCGCAACTATATCAACGCTACGGTCGGCTTTCGGCAGTTGCAAGAGGCGACATCCATCCCGGCCAACAGCCTCATGCGGATGTTTGGCCCCAATGGCAACCCTTCGGCCAAGAACTTGTTTGGCGTCCTCGCGCATCTACAGGCGAAGGAAGGCGTGAATTTTGAGATCCGCACCCGCCGGAACTGAGCCTTACGGCCGGATCGTCCCGCACCCCGCCGCGCTCGACACCGGATTGCACCTCGCGACCTCGCCCTTGGGAAAATTCACCGAGTAGTCGGTCCACTTCGCCTTCTCGTTGAAGTAGTAATCGCTACTCAATATCTGCGCACCGCTGGCCATTGCCGCGTCTCTCATCTTGGTATCTCCGCTACGAGCCTGCACGGTATCCGCATCCGTCCGCGTGCGCACCAGATATCCCTTCTTCACCAATCCGGGAATCCGCGCCGGATCTTTCAAAGGATCGTTCTCTTCGATGAACGCCGCATCCGGCGATCCTGGCTCCGCGTTGGTGAAAATTACGCGTCCCTTCAGCGATGGATGACCCTCCAGATAATGCGGACCCTCCCTGCGCTGGTCGAGCAGGAAAATCAGTTTACCGCGCGCCGATTCAAGACTCGGCCAGCCGCCCGCCAGCACCGCTTCTTCCAGCGTCGCGTGCGTGCCGCGAACCTGGTCGGGAACAATCATTTTGGCGGCTGGAATTACTGAACGAATCTCCTTGTCCAAATCGTCGAAAATCGCCGGAGTGAATTTTTCCGTTTCCACCTGCCAGTCCCGCGACTTTCCGTCCTTCGTCTCGATCAACACAAAAATCGGAAAATGCCCCGGATGCGCCTTCGACCAGTTCAAAATCACGGCGAGGCATCCGGTAAACGGCTGGCAGTTGCTGCGGTAATCGATATCCTGCGCGTGCATCACCTTGAATCCCGGCTTCAGGAACAGGCCGTTGGGATCGAACGGCGGATCGGCAGGCAACCCTGCGTCGGCCACAAACTTGAGATTCGCCGGATGCGCGTAGCGCCCGCCTTGGACATCCGCGTAAACATCGATTTCCACCTGCCGCACGCCATTGGAAAGCTGGACATCGAGCCCGGGATGCTGATAATCCAGCGCGGCGGCGGATTTCGGATTCAGCTTGGTCAGCCACGCCGTCTCGCTGGGCGCAAGACCCGCGTGGTAGCTGTTATGGCTGCCGATCACCTGAACCTGGTTCAAGCGAGGCTGCCCTTGCGCGGCTGCGCAGAGAAAAATAGCGACCGCGAAGCGTGAAGTGATGGTCATTTTAAAAATCGTCTTCAGCCTCTTTCTTCTTCTTCCCCTTGCGCCGCATGATGATGATCGCCACGCAGACCACCATCAGGACGCCCGCTACTATCTGCACCACTGTTGTTGAATCCACGGTCACGCTCCCATTTTGGTTTTCAGTACGCCGACCAACTCTTCCACGGCCGCCGCGCTCTTGGCCAGCATCGCTTTTTCTTCGTCCGTCAGCTTGATCTCGTAAATTTTTTCGATGCCTTTCGATCCCAGTTTCACCGGCACACCCACGAACAGCCCGTGCACGCCGTATTCGCCCTCCAGCAACGCGGCGCACGGCAGAACTTTTTTCTTGTCTTTCAAAATCGACTCGACCATTTCCACAGCCGCCGCCGAAGGCGCATAGTACGCGCTGCCCGTCTTCAGATACTTCACAATTTCCGCGCCGCCCGTGCGGGTACGGTCGACCAGCTTATCGATTGTGGGTTGATCCATTAGTTCGCTGAGAGGGATGCCGGATACGCTCGACAACCGGACGATCGGGACCATCGTGTCGCCGTGTCCGCCTAACACCACTGCAGTCACGTTTTCAACCGAAACGTTCAGTTCGGCGGCGATGAACGTACGGAATCTTGCAGTATCCAAAACACCTGCCATGCCGATCACGCGATGCTTCGGAAATTTCGACACCTGGTGCGCGGTCCAGCACATGGCGTCGAGAGGATTCGTCACCAGCACCAGAATGGCGTCCGGCGAGTGCTGTGCCACTTTTTCGGTGACGCTTTTAACGACGTCGTAATTCGCGAAGAGAAGATCGTCGCGACTCATGCCCGGTTTACGGGCCAGCCCGGCTGTGATGACCACGACATCCGAGTTGGCCGTCGCCTCATAATCGTTGGCTCCGGTGATGGTGACGTCGTAGCCTTCAATCGGCCCCGATTGCAGCATGTCCAGGCCCTTCCCCTGTGGCACGCCCTCCACCACATCGACCAGAACGACGTCGGCCAGTTCTTTGAAGGCGAGGTTCATGGCGCAGCTTGCGCCCACGTTGCCCCCGCCCACTACGGTTACTTTATTGCGCATAGAAGTGCGATTATAACGTACTGCGTATGTACTTCGAAGACTACTCCATCGATGAAGTCCGCACGTCTCGTGGACGGACGATTACAGAAGCGGACATCGTCAACTTCGCCGGACTTTCGGGCGATTTTGTCGAGCTGCATATGAACGAGGAGTACGCCCGCAACGGGCCGTTCGGAAGGCGCATCGCGCACGGGGCGCTGATCTTCTCCATTTCCACCGGATTGATGGTACAGATGACCGTCAATCAGGAAGCGATCGTGGCGTTTCGCGGCGTCGACCAGTTGCGCTTCGTCGCGCCCGTATTTATCGGCGATACGATTCACGTGGTCAAGAAAACGATCGACAAACAAACGAAGGACGGCGTTCGCGGACTGGTGACCTTCGAAACCACGGTGCTGAATCAGGATGGCAACGCGGTCCTTACTTATCTCGACCGGCTGATGGTGAAATGCCGGGCGCACTAGAGGGAATCCGCGTTCTGGATCTGACTCGCCTGCTGCCGGGAGCTGTCGCGACCGAGTGGCTGGTTGAATCCGGCGCGGAAGTGATCAAAGTCGAGCAACCGCCGGTGGGCGATTACGCCCGCGCGAATTACATCACGCTGTTCGAGCAGACCAATCGAGGAAAGAAGAGCGTCGAGCTCGATCTGAAGAGTCAGAAAGAGCTTTTCTTGAAACTCGTTGCGGGCGCGGATGTGGTGATCGAGGGCTTCCGGCCTGGGGTGATGGAACGGCTTGGGCTGGGTTACGAGGTTCTGCGCGACGTGAATCCGCGATTGATCTATCTCGCGCTCACCGGCTACGCGAGTGACGGGCCGCATGCAGCGCTCGCGGGTCACGATGTAAACTATCTGGCTATGTCCGGCGTGCTGGATTTGATCCGGGCGGAGGATGGGACGCCCGTAATTCCCGGCGTGCAGATCGCCGATCTGGCGGGCGGATCGATGAGGGCGGTGATCGGGATTTTGCTGGCGCTGGAAGATCGGCACAAAAGCGGACGTGGGCAGAGGGTGGAGATTTCCATGACCGACGGCTTGAACGCGCTGTTGCCGGTGGCGCGTGCCAGGGGGCCGGTGAAGCTGTTGAGCGGAAGTCATGCGTGTTATCGCGTCTATGCCGCGGCGGAGAATTCGTACGTTGCGGTGGGGGCGCTGGAGCCGAAATTTTGGGCGAATTTGTGCAAGGAGCTTGAGTGTGAGGAGTTGATCGACCGCCAGTTTGCGGCGGATCAATTTGGGGTCATTGCGGTTTTGGCGGGAAAATTTAAGGCTGCCACGGCCGAGGAGTGGTTTGAACGAATCGGCGCGAAGGATTGTTGCGTGACTCCGGTTCGCTCCGCAGCGCATGGCGCTGCGCCACATGGTGCCCGCGCACCCCGGCTCGGGGAACATAATCGGGAGCTTCTATGAACGTACTTTACGCGCTGCGTCGCGCGAAGCGGTTTTTTGGCGCACTGCCGGCGAGCGGTGGATATAGCTGGAGCGAGTTTTACGACCGCGTCCATCGCCGGGCGGCGTGTCTGCGCGGGGAGGGAATCGAGAAAGGCGACCGGCTCGCGGTCTGGATGCTGAATTCGCATGACTATCTGGAGTTGTACTTCGCGACGGCGATGGCGGGCATCGCGATTGTGCCGATTAACACGCGCTGGAACGCGGCCGACGTCGACTTCACGCTGAAGGATTCGGAGGCAAAAACGCTGGCCGTCGATGATCACTTCGCGGCGAAACTGGCCGAGTTGAAGCACGCTCCGCAGATTCTCTCGAAGACCGAGTACAGCGATGCGCCCGTTTCCTTCGACGAGCCGGATGAGGAAGACCTGGTCGGTCTGTTCTATACCAGCGGCACCACCGGCGGGCCGAAGGGAGTGATGCTGACGCATCGCAATGTGTGGTCCAATGCGGTGCATACGATACTGGCAGGCGGCATCACGCAAGGCGTTTGGCTGCACGCGGCGCCGATGTTTCACCTGGCCGACCAGTGGTCGATCTACATGAACGCGGCGCTGGGAAGCGCGAACTACCATCTGCCGTCGTTCGATCCTGAGGGTTTTCTGCGATCCGTCGAAACACAGCGCGTCACCGATACCGTCCTGGTGCCGACCATGATCACCATGGTGCTGCATCATCCGTCGTTTGAAAAATACGACTTGTCGAGCGTGCGCCGCATTTTGTATGGCGGCTCGCCCATGCCGGAGCCGCTCATCGAACTGGCGAAGCGCAAGCTGCCTCATGTCGAGTTTATCCAGATCTATGGCATGACGGAGACCAGTCCGCTGTTGGTCCTGATGGAACATAAAGAAAACCACGGCAAAAGACTGGCGGCGGCGGGCAAACCGGTGATCGGCGTGGAGGTGCGCGTCGTGGATCCGGCGGACGGCGACGTTCCGGTGGGCGAGTCGGGCGAAGTGATTGCGCGCGGCGCGAACGTAATGAAGGGATATTGGAAGCGGCCGGAGATCAGCAGGGATGCGTTGCGCGGCGGGTGGATGCATACCGGCGACATCGGGCGGTTCGATGAAGACGGATTTTTGTATCTCCTCGATCGCAAGAAAGACATGATCAAGCCGGGCGGCGAGAACGTGTATTCGCCCGAAGTGGAATCGATGATTCTGGGGCATCCGGCGGTGCTGGAAGCGTCGGTCATCGGCGTGCCGCACGAGAAATGGGGCGAGACGATTCGGGCGGTGGTGGTGTGCCGGCCGGAGCATGCCATTGAAGAGATGGAGTTGATTGCGTGGTGCCGTGAGCGGATGACGCATTTCAAATGCCCAACATCGGTGGTGGTGGTGGACGCGTTGCCCAAGGGCGGAACGGGCAAGATTCAGAAGAACGTGTTGCGTGAGAGGTATGGAACTTAAGCTCACGGAGGCACTGGCCGCGCGATTTGCCCGGCTGGCTCTGGACTGCGTGACCCGCGAATATCCGAACAAGATTGCGCACACCATGCAGTCCGACGCCGATGTCCGGCCGCCACACATTCTGACGCCCGCGTTCTATGGCTGCTACGACTGGCATTCGGCGGTGCACGGCCACTGGCTGCTGGCGCGATTGTCGCGCATGTTTCCGGCCGCCGACTTCGCCGCGGAGGCTCGAGCGGCGCTGGCGCGGAATATCACCGAGGAAAATATTGCGGCTGAGGTTCGATATTTCAACGACGAAGGCCGCGCGGCCTTTGAGCGTCCTTACGGGTTGGCGTGGCTGCTGACGCTGGCGGCGGAGTTGAAGAGCGACATGCTGAGGCCGCTGGAAACCGCCGTGCTGGAGCGGTTTTCGGCGTGGCTCGAAAAGCTGCCAGATCCGGTCCGATCGGGGGAGCACAGTAACACCGCGTTCGCGCTAGGCCTGGCGCTCGATTCTCACCGTTGCGAACAATTCGAACGCCGCGCTCGCGACTTTTATTTGAAGGACCGCAACGCGCCAATCGCGTACGAGCCGTCAGGCGAGGATTTTCTGTCGCCTTCGCTGGCCGAGGCGGATGTAATGCGCCGGGTGCTTCCGTCGCCGGAGTTCAATGAATGGTTTGCGGAGTTTCTGCCCGATCTGTCTCGATTGAAACCGGTAGTTTCGCCGGATCCCAGCGATCCGAAGTTTTCACATTTAGACGGATTGAATTTGAGCCGGGCGTGGATGTTGCGGGGAATCGACGGAAAGGAAGAGCTCGCGGATGAGCATGCGCGGGCAGGATTGGCGGCGGTAACGGGCGAACACTATGAAGGGGCTCACTGGCTAGCCACGTTTGCGGTGTATCTATTGACAACTTAGCGGATCTTCGATCCGTGCGCCTTATTCTGGCTCTTGGCTGCTGGCTGCTGGCTCCGGTTTTCCTGCTTCCTTGCGGGACTGCTCGAACAGGAACGCCAGCGTTTTCTCGGTCCTGATGTGACCGGCGATTCGCGCGATCGCGCCGTCTTTTTGCAATTTAGCTCGCACCAACGCCACCGCTTCCCTCTGCTGCCGGGCGATTTTCTGAACTTCGCGGTCGACCTCGTCCTGCGTGGCTCCGATAGCCTCGCGGTCGGCGATTTTGTCCAGCAGCAGAGACGCTTTCACATCGCGCGCGGCTTTGTCTTTTTGCGATTCGCGGACTTTCTGCCAGTCGAGCTTGATACTGCGCGGGTCGATGCCCTGGGCGGCTAAAGAACGCAATTGATTCTCGACGTTGATCTCCACCTGCCGGTCGATGTAGACATCGGGCACGGCGAAATCGTGGGTGCCGACCAGTTTGTCCAGCAGCTGGTGCTTGGCATCGTCCTGAGCTTTGTGCTCGCGGTCGTGCTTCAAAGATTTACGGACAGCTTCCCTTAGTTCGAAGACTGTTTGATAATCCCCGAGATCCTTGGCGAACTCATCGTTCACTTCGGGGAGTTCCTTGCGGCGGACGGCTTTGAGCGTCGCTTTGAATCGGACCGTCTTGCCGGCGAGTTGTTTGCGATCGTAGTCTTCCGGATAGGTTACGTCGAATTCGCGCGATCCGTCCGGAGAAACCCCGCGCAGGTTTTCGCTGAATTCCTTCATCGTCGCGTCGTCGCCGATTTTCAGCATCAGCTCGTCCTGCGAAACTTTTTCGGCTACGCCGGAGAGGCTCTCTAACGACACGACGGCGTAGTCGCCATCGACCAGCGGACGCGGGTCCTCATTGACGTACTCGGCTTTCTGCTCGCGGATTTCCTCGATGCGGGCGTCGACCTCGGCGTCGGTCACTTCGGGCTCGTTATAGGTGACGGTGATGCCCCGGTACTCGCCCAGCTCGAATGTGGGCGCGACTTCGAATTCGGCCTTGAAGGTGATGGGCTCGCCGGCGTGAAAATGCACGTCGCTGACGTTCGGTTGGCCGACCACTTCCAGATGGTCCTTATCGGCGGCGGCTCGGAAGAAACGAGGGACCAGCTTTTCGAGCACGTCCTGTCGAATGTCGCCGGCGAAGCGCTGCTTCACCAGCCCGACGGGAGCCTTGCCGGGGCGAAAACCGGGGAGCTTCACCTTCTTCTGAATTTCGAGGACAGCGCGCTCGGTTTCCTTTTCCACTTCAGCGACGGGGACGGTAATTTCGAGCGAGTGCTTGCAACCTTCGACTAATGCCATGATTTTTTTGAGACTCAAGGCCTGGCCTGTCCGCATGCTTACGCATGGCGGTTCAACATTGGAACCGCCATGCGTGAGCATGCGGACAGGCGTGACAGTCTTCCTATGTTCCTTCGGACCAGCCGGCCAGGTATTCTTCCTGCTCCGGCGTCAGCTTGTCGATGGAGAAGCCCATGGATTCGAGCTTCATCTTGGCGACCTGCTTATCGAGCTCCTCGGGCACGGAGTAAACCTTGTTCTCCATCGTTTTGTGATTCTTCGCCATATATTCGGCCGAGAGAGCCTGGTTGGCGAAGCTCATATCCATCACCGAAGCGGGGTGGCCTTCGGCGGCGGCGAGGTTGATCAGGCGTCCTTCGCCCAACACGTAGAGCTTCCGGCCGTCCTTCATCGAAAATTCCTCGACAAAAGGCCGGGCTTCCTTGCGGCTGCTGGCGACCGAGGCCAGCGCGTCGAGGTCGATTTCCACGTTAAAATGTCCAGAGTTGGCGAGAATCGCGCCGGATTTCAGTTTGTCGAAGTGATCGCGCGCGATGACGTTCTTATTGCCGGTGACGGTGACGAAAATGTCGCCGATGGGGCAGGCTTCCGACATGGTCATGACGCGGAAACCGTCCATGACGGCCTCAATCGCCTTGGTGGGATCAATCTCCGTAACAATCACGTTGGCACCCATGCCCTTGGCGCGCATGGCCACGCCGCGTCCGCACCAGCCGTAGCCGGCGACGACCACGTTGAGGCCGGCGAGCAGGACGTTCGTCGCACGGATAATTCCGTCGAGCGTGCTCTGCCCGGTGCCGTAGCGATTGTCGAACAGGTGCTTGGTGAGCGCGTCGTTGACCGCGATGATCGGGTAGGCGAGCACCTTATCCTTGGCCATCGCGCGCAGGCGGATGACGCCGGTGGTGGTCTCTTCCGTGCCGCCGATCACGTTCTTGAGCAGTTCCTTGCGCTTGGTATGCAGCAGTCCGACCACGTCCGCGCCGTCGTCCATGGTGAACTGCGGTGCGGAATCGAGCGCGGAGTTCAGGTGCGAATAATAGGATTCGTTCGACTCGCCCTTGATGGCAAAGGTCGGGATCGAGTAATCGCGAACCAGCGACGCGGCTACTTCGTCCTGCGTCGAGAGAGGATTCGAGGCGCAGAGAGTAATGTTTGCTCCGCCGTCTCGCAGCGCGATCATCAGGTTCGCGGTTTCGGTCGTCACGTGCAGGCAAGCCGCCACACGGATACCGGCGAGAGGCTGGGTCTTGATGAACTGTTTGCGAATCGCGGCCAGAACCGGCATCGATTGCCCCGCCCATTCGATGCGGCGTTTGCCGGCTTCGGCGAGCGAAAGATCTTTTACGTCGCAAGACACAGTGGATGTTGCGGTGCTCATATTGTTTTTTCTCCGATGAAATTATTTGGCTGCCGCGGTTGCCATGCCAGCTTCCTTCAGCGCGGCGGCTTTGTCGGTCGCTTCCCAGGTGAACGTGTCTTCGGTACGGCCGAAGTGTCCGAAAGCGGCGGTCAGCCGGTAAATCGGGCGGCGCAGTTGCAGTGATTCGATCATGCCCTTGGGAGTTAGCGAGAAATTCGCGCGCACCAGTTCGACCAAGCGCTCTTCCTCAATTTTGCCGGTGCCGAAGGTGTCGACCATCACCGAAACGGGCTCGGCTACGCCGATGGCGTAGGCGAGCTGCACTTCGCAGCGATCGGCCAAGCCGGACGCGACGATGTTCTTGGCCACATAACGAGCCATATAGCAGGCCGAGCGGTCGACCTTCGTCGGATCCTTGCCCGAAAACGCTCCGCCGCCGTGACGGCCCATGCCGCCATAAGTGTCGACGATGATTTTGCGGCCGGTCAGTCCGGTATCGCCGTGAGGTCCGCCGATGACGAAACGTCCGGTGGGGTTAATGTGGAACTTGGTGTTCGCATCGATCATGTGCTTGGGCAGAATCGGATCGATGATGTGCTTCTTCACTTCGGCGCGCAGCGTTTCAGTGGAAACGTCGTCGTCGTGCTGGGTGGAAACCACCACCGCGTCGATGCGGGCCGGCTTGCCGTCGATATATTCGACGCTGACCTGGCTCTTGCCGTCGGGACGGAGGAATTTCAGCTTCCCGGCGCGGCGCACTTCGCTCAACTGCCGGACCAGCTTGTGGGCCAGCATCACGGGGAGAGGCATCAGTTCCGGAGTCTCGTTGCAGGCGAAGCCGAACATCAGGCCCTGATCGCCCGCGCCGCCGGTATCGACGCCCATGGCGATGTCCGGCGACTGGCTCTGAATGGTGTTGAGCACGCCGCAAGTCTTCGAATCGAAACCCATGTCGGCGTCGGTGTAGCCGATGTCGGCAATCACTTCGCGCGCCAGCCTCGGCACGTCGACGTAAGTTTTCGTGGTGATCTCCCCAGAGACCACGCAAATTCCCGTGGTGACCAGAACTTCGCAGGCCACGCGGCCCGTCGGGTCCTCGGCCAGCACCGCGTCCAGCACGGCGTCCGAGATCTGGTCCGCCATCTTGTCCGGGTGACCCTCGGTCACGGATTCGGACGTAAAAATATGCCGCATTTTTTCTGCCACTCTTTGCAAGCCTCCACTTTGAAAACTACGGGGATTATGCTTCGGTTTACCGGGGGAAACCAAAAACTCAAGTGTAACACGGTATACTTTGCATATGGAGTACGTGGAGCAGCGAAACGGCGGATATTACGTGGCGGGGACGCGGGTGTCGCTGGACTCGGTGGTGTACGCGTATCTCCGGGGTGAGTCGCCGGAAGGCATCGTGGAGTCATTCCCAGCGCTGACGCTGGATCAGGTCAATCGGGCGGTTACTTTCTATCTCGCGAATCGGGAGATGGTGGATGCCTACCTCCTCCGGCAAAAGCAGGAGTTTGAGCGCATGCGCCAGGAGGCTCGCGCTCGAAATCCTGAGTTTTACGCCAAAATGGCGGCAGCCAAACAAGAGCGCCTCGCTCGCAGATCCTAAATTCAGATTGGCAGCCATATTACCTGGTTATTAAATTCGCCGGGATCTGACGCCGCCCAGAGCATGACCAGATCGTCGATAGCATCTCCGTCGGAAAGGTCCTGCGGAACAATGATCAAACCTGGGCAATGTTTGCCGGCGGCTACCGACGCGTAAAAATGTCCAACCATTGTATTGCAATCGCTGGAGACAAGAAGACGACCTTCGCGTGAATGGATTGCCAGGACCGCAGGATCGGAGAGGCCGATTGTGCCACCCTCGTGCGCGGTTAAGAAGTCAATGCCTGGTTCGCGCTGACGAACACCGACCACGATGCTGTGCCTAAGGTCCGCGTCGGCGATAAATCCTGGTCCGCGATCTTGGCTCATTTCGACCTCTTAGCCATGTCGTTCCGTGAATACAAATCTGAAATTTCTACCGAACACGGTGCTTGAGTCTCGGGTTCACGAAATACTGACTGTAGTTTTTATTACTATAGCACGGGCCCGCTCCGGCGTCAACAGAGACTCGGGCCGGCGTTCTGAACAACATCCCTTCGCGGCTGGTAACCAAAACTTCGCGGAACTGTATGTGTAATTTATCGTCTTACTGATAACCGAGGTTCCCTATGCACGACCTGCGCTACGCCTTCCGCCTAATCCGCCAGAACTGGGGCTTTTCGCTCACGGTGATTGCCATCCTCGCCCTCTGCATCGGGGCGAACACGGCTGTTTTGGCCGTCGTCAACGGCGCCATGCTGCGGCCGCTCCCTTATCCTGAACCGGACCGGCTGACCGAGATCGTCGCGAAATACAAGTTTGAGGGCAAAGAGGGCACTGCCAATAACTTCGACGGCACCACTTGGGAGGCCATTCGGGATCACGCATCCTCCCTCGAATCAGCCGTTTACTCTGACGGGGCGAGCGGTATCAATCTCGGGGTGAACGGCAGCGGCGTCTATGTGAAGCAGCAGCGGGTGTGCGCGGGATTTTTCGGCGTGCTCGGCGTCCGGCCGCTGATTGGGCGCGAGTTTATTGCCGACGAGGATCGGCCCAAGGGAGCACCCGTCGTGATTTTGAGCCACGCGCTCTGGCAGAAGTTTTTCCACGGCGATCCGAGCGTGATTGGCCGGGGCATCTTGCTGCGCGGCGAGCCCTACACGGTGGTCGGGATCATGCCGGCCGGCTTTACCTCCGGCTCGAAGGCGGATATCTGGACGGCCATTCGGCCCTCCCGCACCGGCGAAGGCGGCGGGTCGAATTATGACATCATGGCAAGGCTGAGGCCGGGCGCATCATGGCAGGAAGCCTCGGGGCAGCTTGCTGCAATCACCGAGGATCTGAAAAGGGAGGGCGTGTTCCATAAGGATAAGAACACGCTGCTCGATATTGTTCCGCTGCTCGAAGGCCGCACCTCCGACCTGCGGAAACCGCTGATGCTGCTGTGGGCAACGGTTGGATTCGTGTTCATTCTCGGTTGCGTGAACATTGGAGGAATGCTGCTGGCCCGAGCCTCGGGCCGCGTCGGAGAAATTGCAACCCGCCTCGCTTTGGGCGCGCCCTTTTCCCGCATCGTCCGCCAGTTGCTGATGGAGAGCACCGTGCTGGGATTGCTGGGCGGCGTCGCGGGCGCGGTCGCCGGATGGGGCGCGCTGGCAGGACTACGCGAGTTCGGGGCGCTGACTTTTCCATTTCTCGAAACCGTGACCTTGGACTGGCGCGTAATGGCCGCGACGCTGCTGTTGACTCTCATCGCGGGCATCGCGTTCGGGCTGGCCCCGGCATGGCAGGCGACGCGCGTCGATCTGCGTTCGGCCCAATCGGGAAGCCGCGGAATCGCCGGGCGCAAGCGTTTTATTTCGCTCGGGGCGCTGGTCGGCGGACAGGTCGCGTTAACCGTCCCGCTCTTATTCGGCGCGGGACTGTTCCTCCACACGTTCCTCCACTTGTGGAATCTGAACCCGGGCTTCGATCCGGATCACGTCCTGACCGCCAAGTTTTCCCTTCTCGACGCGCGATACCAGACCCCCGCGCAGATGACTCAGTTTTACGACAAGGTCTTCGCGCGGCTGCATGAGACACCTGGCATCGAAGCGGCCGCGGTCGCAGTCTCGCTTCCTTATGAACGCGCCCTCAACGACGGAGTCAAGATTCCCGGCCGGGAGCGTATGGTCATCACTAACCTGACCTACGTGACACCCGAGTATTTCACCGCGTTTCGCATCCCCCTGCTGCGAGGCCGCACGTTTTCCGCCTCGGATTCGGTGGAATCCGCGAAGGTGTGTATCGTCAACCAGGCATTCGTACGGCGCTATTTCAAGAATGGCGACGCGCTGGGCCAGCCGTTGAGCGACGGCATGATCGTCGGCATCGCGGGCGATGTGATGGAAGCGCGCGCCGGATGGGGCGACGCCGGACCGGTGGCCGCGGTCCCGGAAGTCTACATTCCGGCGACGCAGGTGGGCGTCGACCTGACTATGTTGCACACCTGGCTTTCGCCGAGCTGGATCGTGCGCAGCTCGCTCGACGGCGCACAGGTTGCCAAGGCGATTGAGGATGCGACACGGTCGGCCGATCCGATGCTGCCCATGGCGTCGTTCCGTTCGGTGCGCGACGTGAAAGTGGCATCGCTGACGTTCCAGCGCCTGCTGGCCGCGCTCGCGGGCACGATCGCCGCGCTGGCGATGGTGCTGTCGGCAATGGGGATTTACGGGCTGATTTCGAACCTGGTGACGGAGCGAACGAAAGAGCTCGGGATCCGAATGGCGTTGGGCTCGGGGGTGGGCAGAGCGATCCAAGTCGCGCTACAGCCTGGATTGATTTGGGTGCTCTGCGGGGTCGCGGCGGGCGCGGCAGCCGCCCTCGGATTTGAACGATTCCTGAAAAGCTACCTGTGGGGAGTGCAACCGGGCGATCCAGTCACGCTGATTGGCGTCGGCTTAGGACTGCTGCTGGCGACAGCCCTGGCCAGCCTGATTCCAGCGTCGCGGATCGCTCGGCTGAATCCGGCGGATACGCTGAGAAGTGAGTGATCGATCCGCGTTCATCACTGTTTATCAGCGGCCTAAATATTCTTGAGACATCTCGGCGGGCGAGAACACATATTAATGGCCGCTGATGAACACGGATGAACGCGGATTTAATGACCCTTTGACTGAACGAGTGCTTGGGGCCGTCTTTGAGGTTTCGAACACTCTGGGTGTCGGATTCCTGGAGAAGGTATACGAGCGTGCCCTGCTGCGAGAGTTCGCTCTTCGCGGCATCCGGGCTACGGCGCTGGCCTCGATGTCGGTGATGTATAAAGGCTACTGCGTTGGTGAATACTTCGCGGATCTTCTGGTCGAGGATTCGCTGGTGGTCGAATTGAAATGTGTAGATCACTTCGCGAACGAGCACATCGCTCAATGCCTTAATTATCTGCGAGCGTCGGGGCGAAGCGTCTGTCTGCTGGTTAATTTTCAGAAACCCAAGGTGGAGTGGCGACGGATCGTAAATGGGTTTCAAATTCCTGATTGAGTCAGCGTTAGACAATTCGCTTCCAGCGCTTGAACGCGCTTACGTCCTCAGGTGATAGCGCGAACCATTCGCCTTCTCCGCGTTTGTCGGCGAATCGCCTGTGCCAGTAGGCTTCGACGCCGACCGGATCATCAGTCTCGATACTGTGAATAGTCGTCGGCGGTTTGTCCGGCCAATCTTGTAATGGCGCCCAGATTTCATGAGATAAACGAACCCAGTAGCAACTTTGGCTTCACGGTGCTTTTCCGATGATGCGGGTGCCGAAGTGTTCTCTTGTTCGAGGTAGAGGGCAAGGATGTCCTCAAATCCGGAGGCTTTGCGACAATAGGCAGCAATTCCCGCAAGCAGTTTCTGTTTCCCGCCGAAACGGTTGAACGACGTGTGGCTTGGGAACGACCTGTCGCTTTTCGCCTTGCGCCGAATCTCACCCTCAACCGGGAACCTTCCCAACTCTCTCACGAACCCGATGTACTTTTCGATGATCACATCGTCGCTGGTCTTCGTTTGGAACACATTCGGCGCATACCCGGCCTCAGCCAGGGCGTCGCTCCAGCGCAGCCAGATGTGTGGGTACCAGTCTGACCTCTTTACGCCGGTTGCGCGTTCGAAGGCCTGTTGTCCTGGTGCTTGGCCACCACCGTCATGCGCGACCCGTACTATCTCCGCCACGATCTGTTGTCTGTTCATTCTTCGCCCTCGGCTACCGATACCGGCCCGGGTTCATTCAATCGATAATAAGCACAATGGCAGAAAATATTGTGGAGAGCCGCGCGGCTCGGACGATTCGCGAGGTCTTTGCTTCCGGTCGGCCGTTGACTTATGTGCGGTCCTCCGAAGAGCAGCGCATAGCGAGAGTACTGCGCGAGGTCGGCGAGAAGATCGGCGCGACGGTTTGGACCTGGAGCCAGACCGAGGGCATGAAGGGCTCGGAGAGCCCCCGTGCGGCACTCGACTACATCATCAACCAAAAGTCCGGCGGCATCTTTCATCTGAAGGATTTTCATGAGGCGCTGCGGGAATCCGCGGAGATCCGCCGGCGCCTGCGCGATGTTTATGAGCACGCGCTCGACAAAGGAAAGTTCGTCGTCATCAGCTCTCCGGTGCGATTTATTCCGGAAGAGCTGGAACGCAGCATGATGTTTCTCGAACTGCGTCCGCCGGATCTGATCGAGCTGGTGGAATTTTTAAAAGAGGAGACGAGCGCGAGCGAGGAAACTTTACATGCCGTCGCGAGGGCGCTGCAAGGGCTGACGCTCGACGAAGCCAAGTACGCGCTGCGGCGCGCGGTCGCGGTGAATCCGAAGCTGGGGCCGGAAGTGTTGCCGGCGCTGCTCGAAGAAAAAAAACTCCTCATCAATCGCAGCGGAGTCATCGAATTTATCTCCACCGGCACGGAACTGGGCGAGGTCGGGGGCCTGGAGGGACTGAAAACCTGGCTGCTGGAGCGGCGCAAGCTGTTTCAAATGCGCGACAGTTTGAGCGAAGAGATCGTTCCCAAGGGGATTCTCATCATGGGGATTCCCGGCTGCGGAAAAAGTCTCACCGTGAAGGCGACGGCGTCTTATTTCGGGCTGCCTTTGTATCGCGTGGACATGATCGAGATTTTTTCGGGCCGCCACGGCAAGCCCGAAGGCGCGTTTGTCGAGGCGTGCCGCATGATGGAGGACATGGCGCCCGCCGTGCTTTGGTTCGATGAAATCGAGATGGGCATCACGTCGACCGAATCGGGCGGCGAGCAGGGGCGCATTTTCGCGTTCTTCCTGACCTGGATGCAGGAAAAGGCCCGCGGGCTGTTCGTGGCGGCCACGGCGAACCGTATCGACCTGCTTCCGGCCGAGATGATTCGCAAGGGGCGCTTCGACGAGGTATTTTTTGTCGACATCCCGCTGGAAGAAGAGCAGATCGAGATTTTCAAGATTCACCTCCAGAGGCGCGGCGTGGATATAACCGGGTTCGATCTGCCGCAACTGACCAAGTTCACTGTTGGCTGGACCGGTGCGGAGATCGAGCAGTGTGTGATTTCGGCGGTGACAAAGGCTCGGCTCGCCGAGCGCGTGGTGACGCACGAGGATTTGATCCTGATCGCGGCGAAAATGGTTCCCTTATCGCGCACGATGAAGGAGCAGATCAATCACATCCGCGGATGGGCGTTTGAGAGGGCCGTGAGGGCGTCGCCGCAGATTGTTCGGCGGTAAGAGCCCGCCCTACAGGACAGACAGGCTGCCGTCGATATCTAATAAGCCACAGTCCTTTTGATAAAGTCGTTCTCATGCGGTATACAGCTTTGCTCCTCTTGTCCTTTGCGTCGGCCGTGCCGGCCGCGCCGGGTGTGTTCACGGTGGACGATCTGCTGCATGTCGCCAACGCGACCATCGGCGACGTGTCCAGCGACGGGCGCTGGGCGGCGTTGATTGTTTCGAGTCTCGAGGATCGGATCGGCATCGACAATCACCGCTACGGCGACCCGACGTACATCGCGCCGCACAAAATGGATGTGCTGGTGGTGGATACGCAGACGGGCGCGACCACCAATCTGTTCCCTTATCGCACGCAAGTGAAGGGGCTGAAGTTTTCGCCCGATGGGAAACACCTGGCGATGCTGGCTCTGCGAAACGAGTCGTTCGCATTGCGCATCTGGGACCAGGCTACGGGGAACTTCATCACCGTGACGGCGCCGGACGGCAAGGCGATCGACGATTCGGGAGACATGCAGTGGACCCGCGACGGCGCGAAGCTGATCCTGCCTCTGCGGGCCGCCGATTGGAAAGAGCGCGCCCGCGAACGGTTTCTGGAGGAGACCCTGGGCCCCGTGATTTTTCATTCCAGCACGGAGCCGTTTCTGGCCTGGATCAACGTGCGGAGGCTTGCGCTCGAGGAATCGATCGGCGCCTACGACATGGCCGGTGCGAAGGTGACGGAAATCGCGCCGACGTCGTTGATCTCCGGCATTCATGCGGCCGAGGACGGGTCCTACCTGATTGTGAATCAGGACATCGCGAAGAAAACCGACTATGACACGCTAGGTGCGGGCGAGGCTCGCATCGATCTGGTAACGACCGCCGGCGGAGCGAAAGCGCGGACGCTGATTCCAACCACCAAGGGGCTGACACTGGTGTGGTCCCGCGACCTGCGCTCGTTCGCTTATTCGAAGGATGGCGCGATTTATTTTTCGTCGTTCGATACCAAGGGGCTGGCCGAGAAGGAGCCGCGGCTGATCGCGGGGAAGAAGAAGGAGGACACGTCGAAGGACAGCGACGAGGAGAAGAAGCCTAAGAAGGAATCGTACACGCCAGTGCGGCTCAGCGTGAAGGGCGACCGGCTGGTGGCGTCTTCCAAAGAAGGCTTGTGGATGATCGACACGGCGACGGGCAAGAAGGAATTGTTCGTCAAAATGCCGGAGGAGGACAAGCTCGCGCCCCATTACCAGGTGCTGGAGTGGAGCCCTTCCGGTGACGCCGTGTACCTGACTTATTCGTCGCGCACGAAATGGGAGCGAGGCGTCTCGCTCTATAACGTCGCCTCGAAAAAGATGAGCGATTTGATCAAGGACGCGCGTATTTATTCGGCGTTTCACTTATCGCATGACGGGAACCGGTGGGTGTATCTGGCGTCGGAAGGCAATCGTCCGCCGCAGGTTTTTTCGGCCGACGCGTCTTTCAAAGGGGAACGAAGGCTGACGGAGTTGAATCCGCAGCTGGCCGAAAAAAATCTGTCGAAGACTGAACTGGTGCCATACCTGGACGCCGACGGGAAGAAGCTTTTCGGCGTTCTCTACTATCCGTCGAATTATGAAAAGGGGAAGAAATATCCCACGGTTTTCAATTTGTACGAGCAATTTTTCGACGATACGTTCAACGGCACCGTCAGCGTTCTAACGGCAAATGGGTATGCGGTGATGCAACCGTCGGTGGATCTGGAGATCGGGTTTCCGGGTGAGGCTTGGGCAAAGGGCGTCACAGCGGCGGCCAACAAGCTGATCGAAATGGGTGTGGCCGATCCGGACAAGCTTGGCGTGCAGGGCCAGAGCTATGGAGGCTACGCGACCAACCTGCTGATCACGCAAACCAACCGGTTTAAAGCGGCGATCAATATTTCGGGCAAGGTCAACATGGTGAGTTTTTATACCGACAGTCCGCGGCTGGGGGTGCGCAACATCCACGCGCCGGAGCATAGCCAGGACAGGCTGGGCGCAACGCTGTGGCAGCAGCCGCAGAAGTATCTGCAACATTCGGCGATTATGTTCGCGGACCGGATCAAGACGCCGTTGCTGCTCACGACTGGCGAAGCCGATCCGAATGTTCCGCCCAGGCAGGCGATGGAAATGTACTACGCGCTGCGCAGACTGGGCAAAGAGGTCGCCTGGGCGAGCTATGTGAACGGCGGGCACGGGATGCCGACGACGACGGTGGAAGAAGTAAAGGATTTTCACGAGCGCATCCTGCGCTGGTACGAGGATCATTTAAAAAAGGACGCGAAGAAGACGGAGACCGACGGCGACTCCGAAGCGCGTTAGTCGTGGCGCGACGACACCTCGGGGCACCGATAGCGATGAAACCAATCCAGCCCCATGCGTCACAGGCTGCGGAAAAAGTCTTTGTCAATACCGAACGCAAAATTGCCGACGCGATTAGACGCGCTATACGCGATCGCCGAGCCATGGGGATACATTTTGCTACCCCCAAATTTTGCCATTTCGCG
>Ga0182024_10004517_pt1 | contig 31959 bp, 21 predicted proteins | sample P32metaG_FD_120480 | JGI IMG/M metagenome (GOLD analysis project Ga0182024, IMG submission 120480) | Permafrost microbial communities from Stordalen Mire, Sweden - P3-2 metaG (Illumina Assembly) | ecosystem: Environmental > Terrestrial > Soil > Wetlands > Permafrost | place: Sweden: Stordalen...
CCCGCTCGCGGTTCCTGCAGGTGCCGATCTACGTGGCAATGTTCGTAATCGTCACCACTGCGCTGACTTTCCCGCTAACCCTCTACGAGGAATTCTTCCGCGAACACGCTTATGGGCTTTCCAACCAGAATTTCTCCCAATGGTTCGCCGATTTCGGGAAGGGCTTCGGCCTGCAGCTGGTCATATCCGCGATCACGCTTACGCTGATCTATGCCGTCATTCGCGCCACGCCGCGGCAATGGTGGGCCTGGGGCACGCTGGTGATCGTCGCGGTTCTTGCCGCGGTGATCGCGACCACCCCCGTTTTCATCGAACCGGTGTTTAATACTTACCAGCCGCTGCCGGAAAGCCCCATCAAGACAAGCATCCTGTCGCTCGCGAAAGCAAACGGCATCCCGGCCGACAATGTCTATGAATACGATGCCTCAAAGCAGTCCAGGCGCATCTCGGCGAATGTCTCGGGATTGTGGGGTACCACGCGTATCTCTCTCAACGACAATCTGATGAACCGCTCCACGCCCGCCGAGATCAAAGCCGTACTCGGCCACGAGATGGGGCATTACGTCCTCAATCACGTGGCGCTCCTCATCACCTGGTTCGGCCTCGAAATCCTCGTCGTTCTGCTCTTCCTGAATTGGGGCTTCCGGGCGCTCGCGGGGATCTTCGGCGGCAATTGGGACGTTCGCAACATCGACGATCCGGCAGGGCTGCCCGTATTCACCGCGCTTTTGAGCGTCTTCCTTGCGCTGGCGACGCCCGTTAGCAACACCATCACGCGGACGACGGAAGCGCAGGCGGATATTTTCGGTCTCAATGCGGCGCGCCAGCCGGACGGCTTTGCAACCGCGGCCCTCAAGCTTGGCGAATACCGCAAGCTCGATCCCACTCCGCTCGAGGAATTTGTTTTCTACGACCATCCCTCTGGCCGCACCCGCATCTGGACGGCGATGCGCTGGAAGGCGTGGCATTTGAACGATCCCGACATCAAGGCGGGCCCGGTCTCGCCGCAGTGAAAGGGTTTGCGCTCAGCATCGGCGCCGAAGGCGCGCCGTCGCTTCACGCGGCGGCGCACAGCCACCACCCGTGGCCAGACGTGACGCTCGATGCACAGGAAGCGGCCTGGCGCGACGCCGCGCGCCTGCTCGACGGGAAATGGGAGCATGTCTTTGCGAACGTGATTCCCGAAGCGCAAAGGCATATTGCGCGCGAACTTTGCCTGCCGGAATCGTCAACGATCGCCTTCGGACCCAATACGCACGCGTTCGTCATGCGGCTGCTGTCTTGCCTGCCGCGGGAGAGACCCGTGCGCGTACTGACCACAGGTTCGGAATTCATGAGCTTCTCGCGCCAGATGGCGAGATGGGAGGAAGCGGGCACAGCCGTTGTCACGCGCGTTGCCTGCGAGCCGTTCGACACGTTCGAAACGCGCTTTTGCGAAACCGCGAGTAACAGTACGCAGGATCTCGTCTATTTCTCACAGGTCTTCTTCGATTCCGGTTTCGCGTTGCGCGACCTCCCTTCCATCGTGGACGCCGTGCGCGATCCTACGACGCCCATTGTCATCGATGGGTATCACGGCTTCATGGCCATCCCGACCGATCTCGGCGCCATTTCCGGCCGGGTCTTTTTTCTGGCCGGCGGTTACAAATATGCGATGGCGGGCGAAGGCGTGTGTTTCCTGCATTGCCCGCCCGGATACTGCCCGCGCCCACTCGACACGGGCTGGTATTCGGGATTCTCGAGCCTCGCACGCGGAGGCGGCGCGCAAGTCCCCTTTGCGCAGGACGGCAGCCGCTTCCTGGGAGCGACCTTTGACGTCGCGGGTCTCTATCGGCTCAATGCGGTGCAGAACTGGCTCGCCGGCGAAGGCCTCGACGTCGGTTCCATGCTGGTCCGGGTGCGGGCATTGGAGCGCTCTTTTCTTGCCGAACTCGACCGCCGCCACGCGGTGCTGAATTCTGGCAACCTGCTGGTGCCCGACGAGAGCCGGCGCGGACGCTTTCTGGCCTTTCGTACGCCGGACGCTGCCGCGATCGCCGCGCGTCTCGCCGCAGCCGATATTATCGTCGACCATCGCGGCGACCGGCTGCGCGTGGGCTTCGGCATCTATCACGAGCCCGACGAGTCAATTCGCCTCGCGCGTGCGATTGCGGATTGATGGCTGTCCACAGGTTCCGCAAATGGTTTGCCTCTCACGGGTACGATTGGGAAAATGGTCTGGTGTTCGAGTCGCATGGAAATATCTGAGCAGGAACCGGCACCCGCCAGGTTCAGGAACTGATTTTCCGCGGTGATCCTCCAGCCAAAATCCTGCGAATAGAAAGTCTTTGTCTCGACCACTTTTTGGCAGGTAGTTCCCGATGGCTTCGCCAATAATGTGGCTGGGGTTCAGCCCCCAGACGTGCGCTGTTCAATTCAGCGGATCGCGGTGCGCGGCGAGGGCGGCGGCGATGCGGTCGTGCTCGGCCTGCCAATCCTTGAACAGCGGTTTGGCCTCCAACGCCTTGTAGCCGGATGTCAGACGATATTTTTCGAGCGCCGATTCAAATCCGAACCCCCTATTGAAAAAGAATGCGAAAAAATCGGGTTCGCGACGTTCATATGCGCGCTCGAACCAGCCGCTCGCCTTGTCGAAATCGCCGAGCAGGACGTAACTTGCGCCAAATGCGCCGGCGGAGATTCCCGTAATGTTCGGGCCGCTCAGCGGGTTGTCCGGGAATTCCGATTCCCAGATATGCAGGAGCCTCAACGCATCCGGGCGATTGCCGGTGACTAAGTCTATGTAGAATTGGCAGTCCTGAAAATCGAAAATAGAATCGAAATCGGTTTGCAGGCTGCGAAGGCGTTCGCCGGCCAGGCGCGCCTCTTCGATTTGGCCGGTGGCGGCATAGGCGCTGCAGAGATAGGCCAGCCTGTTCGGGTCACGCTGGTTGAGAACAAGTTGCGTTTGCGCGACGCTGATTTCCTCGTGAAATCGCCCGGCGGTATCGAGCGCATACAGAGTTATCAGCAGCCTGTCTCTGTAGCTTTTGGGCTGGCGATCGGACAATCGCCATTCGGCGAGAGCCTCGTCCGGAAAACCCAAATGGACGTAATAGATCCATATACTGCTGACCGTGGCCATGTTGTCCGGATTTTGCTTCCTGAGAATTCGATAAACCGCGGCCCCGGCGCGCCAATTCCATGCATCCAGTGCGACGCCTCCGAGAACGCTGCGCGCAAGCATGTTGCGCGAATCGAGTGCGAGCGCTTTTATCGCGGCCTCTTCGGCAACGGCGAAGCCGGATGCGGGCGCGGCATCGTAGTTTAAGGCAAGGTTTCCAGCGGTGCTCGCGAAATAGGCGAAGCCGTCGGCAAAGTCGGGCGCCTTCTCGGTCACCTGTCTGAAAGTCGCCAACGCGCTGCGCCAGCCGTAGCGATAGGGCGTACGATACTGCTCGATGCCTGTGAGAAAGAGGCGATAGACTGCGGGATCGATCCTGGGGCGCGGCACACCCGGCTCGGGCGCAAGACGGTGCGTCAGCTGGGCGGTAATGATGCGAGCGAGTTCGTCCTGTACGGAAAGAATGTCGCTCAGGTTGCGGGTGTAGTCCGCCGACCAGAGATGATAGCCGTCGCTCGCATCAATGAGCTGTGCAGTGATGCGCACGCGATCGCCGACCTCGCGCACGCTCCCTTCCACGACCGCATGCACATTGAGCGCGCGTGCGATGGCCCCGATGGTCTCGTTTCTGCGCTTGAACGTGAACGACGACGTGCGCGAGGCCACGTTGAGATGCGGCTCGTTGGCGAGATTGTTGATCAGCTCTTCGGAGAACCCGTCGCTGAAATATTCCTGCTTCGGGTCGCCGCTCATATTGGTGAAGGCCAATACGGCAACCGAGCGGGGCGGCGGATGGAACTCGGCATTCGCTGGTTGGGGTGTTGCGAGCCACCTCTGCACCGCGACCAGGGATACCGCCCCTCCTATGAGAAGAGCCGCCGCAACGATGACAGCGACCGCGCGGCGGCCTGCCCGCCACCGGGTGGTCGATCCCGATCGTGCCGTAACCGGCATAGGCTGCGTGTCCGATCGGCTGAGCGCCGCCGAAGGCGCCAGGGTCGATTCGGTTTGTATTGCTTCCCGCGTCTGGCTTGACGCAATTCTTTCCACTGTTCCCGAAAAGCTGTAACCGCGGCCAGGCGCCGTCACGATGTATTGGGTGTCGTCGGTGTCGCCGCCCAAGACCTTTCGCAGGGTGAAAATGGCCTGCTTGAGGCTTCCTTCCTCCATGTAACGGCCGGGCCAGATCGCTTCCATCAGCTCGTCCTTGGAGACCATCTGGCCGGGATGGCGCACAAGAACCATCAGCGTCTCGAACACGCGATGGGTGAGCGCAACAGGGGCCCCGTCGCGCGTGAGCGATCGTTCGGCGGGATCGAGGAGAAACGGTCCGAACCGGTAGCGGCCTTCGTCTGGCGCCCTGACGTCCATATTTAACCGGCTTTGACGAGTTTTGACGCGCTTTTTGACGACGCCGGACCCGCGGCCCTCCATCATGGGAGCACGCATTATAGCGCGGCATCGGGCTCGCGCACAGTTCGAGGAGGACAGGCATCATGCGGACGATTTCCGGATTGAAGTCTCTTTGCATGGGCGCGGCGTTGCTCGTGCCCGCAATCCTGGCAACTCCCGCTTGGGCACAGGGCGACGCAGCGGACGGGGCGCGACCGCACCGGGCCAAGACCGATATGCTGGTGATGCGAGGGTCAAAGCTCTTCTTCCACTTTGGGCATTCGCAAGGTTTGAACGCAGCACTGGCTCGCGCAGGAAGCCAAGCGGTGGGCCATGACGCTTCCGCCCCGCTGCCATCCAGCTTCCCTTCGGCGAGTTACATCATCGTCGACGCGCCGGGAGCCGGGACGGGTTCCGGCCAGGGCACCAACCTCCAGGCGGTCAATTCCTCGATGGTCTCGACGGGCTTCTACACCGACAGCAGCAACAACAAACACGGATTTGTGCGCGCGTCCGACGGAACGATCACGAGTTTCGACGTGGATGGCCCGATGAGCCAAACCACAACAACGTGGATGAACAACAACAGCGTGGTCGTCGGTGACTATATCGATCAGGGCACGGGTGCCCACAATGGCTTTGCCCTTGCACCGGACGGCACGCTCATAACCTTCGGCGCCGGAACGGAAATGAGCGACGCGACCACCGTCCTGAGCATTAGCGACAAAGACGAAGTCGTAGGCTACTACTTGGACTCGAATAGCGCGTCTCACGGGTTCCTGCTCGCGAACGATGCGATCGAAAGCTTCGACGCGCCGGGTGCGGGCACGGGAGCCGGGCAGGGCACCGAGGGTTTCGACGTCAATGTCGCTGGCGATATCGTGGGCCCGTATATCGACGCCGACAATGTCTCGCATGGGTTCATGCGCGCGAAGAATGGCAGTTTCACCACGTTCGATGTGCTGGGAGCGGGTTCCAGCGCAGGCCAGGGTACAAGCCCGGAAGGCGAGAACAGCAAGGGAGCTGTCGTGGGATACTATATCGACGCGGGCAATGTGTACCACGGGTTCATACGAGAGCCCGGCGGCGCGATCACCACATTCGATGCTCCCGGCGCCTGTCAATGTACGGACCACGGGACGATCGGCTCCGAACTCAACAGCAAGGGCAACGCGACGGGAACATATGCCGATGCCAACGATGCCAGTCACGGTTTCGAGCGTGCGAATAACGGGACGCTCACGGAATATGACGCTCCGGGCGCCGGCACGGGAATCAACCAAGGAACCGAGGGCGTCGACATAAACAAGCGCAGCGTCATTGCCGGAACCGAGGTAGACGACAGCTCCGTGTCTCATGGCTATCTGAGAACGCCGTAACGGCGCATGTGCTTGCATCCACGCCTCTGTCAAACGTGAAACTCAAGATCCAGTGATCGCCGGGAGAAGTCCATGACACGCATCGCATATGCCGCGTCGCTCGCGCTTTCCGCCGCGATCCTGGTTTCGTCTGCGCTGCCTGCCAATGCGCAGACTTATACCGTCCTGTTTAATTTCTCGAACAAGCCGTTGGGCGAACCCGCAGGGCGGATTTACATTCACGGATCGCTGTTCGGAACGGGTTCGGGATACAATGGCGATAGTGGACAAGTCTTCGAGCTGACCAAGTCCAACGGTACCTGGAACTCGAAAGCCATCCTGAAGTTCGACAAGACCGATGGCGCCTTCCCTCTCGCCGGATTGATCCCGGATGCGGCGGGCTCACTGTATGGCACCTCGGTAAATGGCGACATTCACGGCCACGGCAATGTGTTCAAACTCGCCAAGAGCGGAAATTTGTGGACCCATTCGACGCTCTGGGCTTTTGGTGCGACGGGAGACGGCCAGGCGCCCTCTTGCGATCTCGTCATGGACAGCGCCGGCAATATGTACGGCACAACAGAGTCCGGCGGCTCGAACTCTCAGGGCACCGCATTCGAGCTTTCGTTTGTGAACGGCAATTGGACTGAGACGATCCTCCACAGTTTCGGCAACGGCAGTGACGGTGCATATCCCGTTGCCGGGCTCCTGCTGGACAAGTCGGGCGCGCTATACGGCACGACCAATCACGGCGGCACGGATGCCGCCGGCACGGTGTTCGAGCTGAAGAAAAGCAACGGCGTGTGGAATGAGAGCGTGCTCTATTCCTTCGCGGGAGGCAGCGACGGTGGATTCCCTCTGGGCATTCTGATCGAAGATTCGTCCGGTAATTTGTACGGAACCACTGAGGGGGGCGGTACCGGCAGCTACGGTACCGTGTTCGAGATGAGCCAGTCCGGCAGCGTATGGACGGAGCAAGTGCTCTACAGCTTCACCGGCGGCGCGGATGGTGGTGCCCCGCAGGCCGGACTTCACTCGGACGGCAATTACAGCACGCTCGTTGGCACGACCGAAGTAAACGGTGCCAGCGGCGGCGGGACGGCATTCAAGCTAAGCAAGTCCGGCGGCGTGTGGAACGAGACAACGCTTCACGCTTTTGGCAGCGGCAACGACGGACAGTCCCCCGACGGACAGATCGTTCGCGACGCGAACGGCAATCTTTACGGCACAACCTTCGGCGGTGGCACTCATGGTAACGGAACCGTCTGGGAGATCACGCCTTAGCGTCGGCCTGAAGTTTGCGGCAATATATTCGACGACCGCCGCACCGGGCATGGCGACGTCGTCCGCGCATTTTGAATATACAGAACATGAAATGAATTGCCGTATCGTTCGGATCGAATCTGCCGGGCGAGGAATCTCTGACTCTGCTCGCGAGACACGCATCCTGGCAGATATCAGGGGCGTTGTCGCGACCGTCTGCCGGCAGACCGCACCGCTCAGCCCCTCGACTCTCGGCGGATCAGAATCAGCACCCGGTTCTCATTTTCATCCTGCCCGGTGCGCTATTGTCCGTCCAAATGAGGCGCGAACGGTGAACCAAACAATGCGCGACTATTTCGAATCCCGCAGCGCCGTCTGCCGCGCGGCCGGTATCCGGGCGTATTCGCGTCTGGCGTCGATTAGCGCCGGCAAATCGTCGTCGGCGTTCTTCCAGAAAGCAAACAGCCTCTCGTAGGACGCGCGACTCTCGGCAAGTCGGCCCTCCGAATACAGAGCGCGTGCAAGCCAGAGCCACGCGATCGGGTAGAGCGGCGAAGTCCCATCGACGCCACGGTTTGCAAGAATTTTCCTGAATTCGGCGGCGCCCCTGTCCGGCGCACCGGTTCCCAGCCAGGCGCGGCCGAGAAGCCAGGGTGCCCAGAAATCCCGAAGTTCGTAAGGAAGAATGGGCTGCAACGCTGCGATGGCGTCCGCGGGCCTCTTTTGATCGAGGTCGATCTCGGCCAGCGTAAGCGGCAACTCGATGTCACGATCCTCGGTGCTGTCGGGATGGCGCGCTGCTGCTGCTTGCGCCGAGCTGGCCGCCCGCCCGTAATCGCCGAAACTTGCGAATGCGAAGTCTTCGAACTGGGCCTTTTCGCCGGTTGAAGCCGTAGCCGCGATCCTCGCTGCTTCGTGCTGCGACGCGAGGATCTCGGCGGTCTCAATCTGGTCGCTGTAGAAATTGCCGACGTCCTCCAGCGAGTCCGGCCCCTGCGAGCGCGCGAGCGCGATGGCCTGTCCGAACAGGGCTTCGCTACGCCTGAATTGTCCCGAGGCCGCGGCCGCCAGTGCCTCGTAGTCGAGCATATAGGCTTCGGTTGTCTGTCCGTTTTCCTTGGCAACCTCCGCGGCCATCGTCCGCGTGTCGCCTTCGGCATAGGCAATCTCGTAGAGCAGGCCGTGCAAGTCCCAATTTTCGAAGCCTTTCCGCATGGCGAGCGCGCCGATGGCCTTGGCGTCGGCGAAGCGTGTCGCGCGTTTGTAGGCACGCGCGAGAACCACATAGGGCCCGTAGTGCCGAGGATTCAGCCGCAGCGCCTGGCGCGCCGCCACAATGGCGTCGTCATAGCGCGCCATGTTGGTGAGCAGATTCGCGAGATTTAACCACGGCGCCCAGAACTGAGGGTAAGTCTGCGCCCAGAGCCGAAAGGCGCGTTCGGCTTCGACGTAGTTTCCCTCGCGCGCATAGTAGTTGGCGGTGATGCCGAGCCGTTCGTTTTCGCTGGTGCGGCCGCGGAGCGCGAACGCTTTCCTGTAGACGGCCTTGGCCGTTTCCATCTCGCGCAGGCCCAGATAACAGTTGGCGAGTTCCGCATAGGCCAGGGAAAAGGAGGAATCGAGCTCGATCGCGTGCTTGAAGAAGATGATTGCCCGTGCGTTGTCGCCATGTATGCGCAGATTTTCGCCCAGCGAATAGGCCTTCAGCGCCTCGAACGACGGGGTGGTTGCCTGTGCGATCGGTACATCGAATTTGGGGATCGATGCCGACGAATCATTCAGGCCTTCGCGCAAATGGAGAACCAGCCCGTCCAGCAGATTGGGCACGTCTTCCATGCGTCCCGTATCGGCCCTGGCTTCTGCGATGTCTGTGCCGGCATTGCAGTCTCTGGCTTCCAACGTCACCAGGAAACGGCTGCCGATCCTGGCCACCGTGCCGTCGAGCGCGGCGTCAGAATTGTTGCGCGCGCAGACTTCCTGCGCCAGCGCGGGCGTCAGCTTCGCGTCCTGCGGGCGTTCCATCAGCTTCAATGTTTCGCTCACCTGCTGCGGCGGCATCAGGATCAGAATCGGCGATTGCGCGAGGTCGATTTCCAGAACCCTGCCAAGCACTGCGCCAAGCGCCGGGTCGTTTGACAGATTCTGAAAATCCGCCAGCACGAGTGTCTTGGGTTGCGCGGGCGCGGAAGGGATATTTCGCTGCCAGACAACAGCAGCGATACCGACAAGAAGGAGGGCTGCGGCGCTGCTCCACGCAAATTTTTGGATCGCCGGCCACGGCCGCTCAATTGGCGCCACATTGGCCGCTGCCGAAGGTTCGGCAATCGAATCAGATTGACCACTGGCCTGCGGCTTGGCGATCGGCGCTATTCGCTCGACCGCAGCCTTGAAGCTGTAACCGCGGCCAGGCGCCGTCACGATGTATTGCGTGTCGTCGGTGTCGCCGCCCAAGACCTTTCGAAGGGTGAAAATGGCCTGCTTGAGGCTTCCTTCCTCCATGTAGCGGCCGGGCCAGATCGCCTCCATCAGCTCGTCCTTGGAGACGATCTCGCCGGGATGGCGCACGAAAACCATCAGCGTTTCGAACACGCGATGGGTGAGTGCAACAGGCGCCCCGTCGCGCGTGAGCGAGCGTTCCCCCGGGTCCAGCAGGAACGGTCCGAAGCGGTATTGGCCTTCGTCTGGCGCCCTGACGTCCATATTTAACCGGCTTTGACGAGTTTTGACGCGCTTTTTGACGACGCCAGACCCGCCGCCCCCTTAGGATCGACCGCGGACTATAGCGCGGCATCAGGCCGGCGCACAGTAAGAGGAGGACAGGCATCATGAGGACGCTTCCCGGATTAAAGTTTCTGCTGGCGCTTTCCTTTGCTTTGGGATCGACGGTTGCCTCCGCGCATCGGCCGCTGCCCGGGCAGGCAGGCCACTATGGCCCGATGCTTGCGCCCTATACGCAGGCGCCGCCGACGGTCTCGGGAACCTGGACTCGTCTGACCGGCAGTTCCGAGTTTCCCGGTGTTAGCCCCGACACGTCGCTGCTGATGACCGATGGCACCGTCCTGATGCACGATGCCTGCACGCCATACTGGTATCGGCTGACGCCGGATGCGACGGAAAGCTATGTCCACGGCTCGTGGAATCTCATGTCCGACGGTGACTATCCTTATGCGCCACTTTATTTCGCGTCGGCGGTGCTGAACGACGGCCGCATGATCGTCAACGGCGGCGAATATGTCTATGATTATGGCACGAACAAATGCGCTGCAGTGTGGACGACCGCCGGCGCGCTCTACGATCCGGTCGCCAACAGCTGGACATCGGTTCCTGCGCCGCCCGGCTGGAGCACCATCGGTGACGCCGCGAGCGTCGTGCTTCAGAACGGCACCTACATGCTGCAGAACTGCTGCAATGAACAGGCGGCTCTCGCGACGATCAGCGGAACCGAGGTGGGCTGGACAGCCACCGGCAGCGGCAAAGCGGACAGCAATGACGAGGAAGGCTGGACGCTCGTGAACAATGGCGACGTGCTGACAGTCGATGCGAACTCTTACCTGGACCAGGACACGGCGGCCGAATCCTATTGGCCGGCGCATGGGTCGTGGAGCTACACGCAGCAGATTCCAACCATTCTGGTTGATCCTTCCGCACACGAGATCGGCCCGGCGGTTCTTCTCCCGACAAACAAGGTGTTCCAGGCCGGCGCGAATCCGTGTGGCCCGGAGGCATGCAGGAGCCACACGGCAATTTATACGGTAGCGGGAAGCGGTTGGGCGGCCGGGCCGGACTTTCCCGAAATCTCTGGCTACTACATGGACTCGGCGGATTGGCCGGCGGCGATATTGCCCGACGGCAATGTGCTGGTGCAGGCCAGCCCGTCCTGGCAGTGTCTGGATAACCAAGGAAACCCGACGGCCTATTGCTCCCCGTCGCATTTTTTTGAATACAACGGCTCAAAGCTTGTGCGCGTGAACGAGCCGGCCGATGCGCCCAATATCCCCTCCTATGAAGGGCGCATGCTTGTCCTGCCGTCCGGAAACATCCTTTGGAGCAGCCAACGGGGACAGGCGCACGATTTGGAAGTTTATTCGCCCACAGGCCATGCGAATTCGAGCTGGCTGCCGACGGTTACGAGCATTTCCGCGACCACACTTGTGCGCGGTACAACGGGCTATCAAGTCACGGGAACCCAGTTCCAGGGCGTGTCGGACGGCGCGGCATATGGTGACGATGCGCAGATGGCGACGAACTTTCCGTTGGTGCGTATCAAGAACAAGGCTACGGGCCATTACTGCTTTGCCCGCACGCACGGTTTCAGCGCGACTCAAACGTCGTTCGACGTGCCGCCCGTAACTCCACCGGTCTGGCAGCAACCCTGCGGGACGGGCGCAAGCCAATTGCAGGTCGTCGTGCAGGGCCTGCTGTCGAAGTCCGTCAATGTGACGGTGCATTAGAAACGCTCTTTCGCGACGCGCACGGCGGAGAACGCAAGCGCCCGCGGGAAAGTCGATGTCGGCTCATACGATGAGAAACTTTGTGGCAAGCACCGAAGCGCGGCAACGACGCGGTGTATCACACGCACCATCCGGCGCCGAAGAAAACCTCCAGCCTGACCGGCGGCCAAAACCGGTTAGGTAAGAACACCCCCAGGCATCAATCCGGGCCGTCCGTTTGGGGGGGCCCTTTTTCTCCTCCGGAGACCTCGGCCGCTGGCCCGTGCGGGTCACGCGCGCACGTCCACATGCTACTGCTCATGGTATGAGCGGTTTCCGAACGGCTAGGCTGCAATCCCCCTGCCAGTCAACGCCGGCAACGTCGTTGACATCGGTCTTTGGTCTACGAGCCTCACCACGGCCGAGTACATCCTCACCAACCTGACCACAAATTCAAAACGCGCGGACGACTCCGCTACGCCCGATTCGCCGGCCGTTGAATGCATTGCCCAAAACTTCAGGCCAATGCCAAGGCGTAATCTGCCAGACCGAACGGGGGCGTGTGACGGTTGCTTCCCCCTACACGCGGCTTCCCGATTGCTCAGGCGGGTCGGCATCCGCATCTTCACTTTCGAGGCCTGCTCCGGCTCTACTCACGTTACGGTCCGCTCGATTCGCGCCTTCGCACGGAACAAGACGGGCTAGTCGGCAAGCTTTTCAGCAGCCTCGACGGTCCATTGGAAGACGATCGACGTATCGGGACGCGTCAGTTTCTTCGATTTGCCTTCGTAGTCGAAACTTGCAAGCAGATCGCGGATCAGCTCGAGACGAGCCGCCTTCTTCACATCGGCGCGTACGATCCGCCATGGCGCAAACCCGTGACTCGAGCGCTGGAACATTTCATTTCGCGCCGACGAATAGGCATGCCATTTCCGCAGGGCCTGCTCGTCCACCGGCGATAGTTTCCACTGTTTGAGCGGATCCTTCGAGCGCGCCTTCAGCCTCTCCTTCTGCTCCTCGCGGGAGATGTCGAGATAATACTTTCGGATCTCCATCCCGTCGCGGACGAGCATCGACTCGAAAGGAACGACGGATTCGAAGAATTCTTCGACCTCGGCCTTCGTGCAGAACCCCATCACCCGCTCGACGCCGGCGCGATTGTACCAGGACCGGTTGAAGACGACGAACTCCGCCCCTGCAGGCAGGAACGGCACGAAGCGCTGGAAATACCATTCCGTCTCCTCGCGGCTCGACGGCTTGCCGGGTGCATGGATGCGCGTCTCGCGCGGGCTCATATGCTCGGTCAGCCGGCGGATGGCGCCGTCCTTGCCGGCCGCGTCGCGGCCTTCCAGGATGACAAGCGCGCGCTTGCCGCCAGCGATCAGCGTGCGCTGGAGCTTCACCAGCTCGACCTGGAGATCGTAGAGTGCCTGCCGATAGTGCGCGTCCTGATCGGGTACGTCGTTCTTCTTCGCCATGGCATTGCCTCTCGCGTCCGTTCGGACGAAATTCCGCCGATGGAGCCCTATCCCGGCCGAAAATTTCAGTCCACCAAAACCTACGACGTGCTGATCGCCGCGCCGCTGATCGCCTTCTATGCGATCAGCATGGCCGGCCTGCAACCGCAATTCGCCGTCGCCCTCCGGATGCGGCCTCCCTGGCTGTCGGCGCTCAAACTCGCGGACCTTTCCAGCTTTGTTGTCTACTGCGCGCTGGTTACCGCGCTCATCCTTCTGCGCAGGATGCCGGTCGGCAAGTTGAAAGGTCTGTGGCCGCGGATACTCGCGCTTCTGGGCAGCACGATTCTGTTTGTCTTACCGCTCGGGCAATGGCTGACAAGGCTGCCGCCGGTGACGTTGCCGCCGGCGCTGACCGCCCTCTCCACTCTGCTGACGGGCGGAGGAACGATCGCGGAGCTCGTGATCCTGTCCTGGCTCGGCCGCTCCTTCAGCCTCATGCCCGAGGCGCGCCGCCTGGTGACGACGGGACCCTATCGCCGCATCCGTCATCCGCTCTATCTTTGCGGCATCATTGCTTCGATCGGCGCGATGCTGCAATTCGCCCAACCCTGGGCGTTTCTTGTCGTGCTCGTGGCGTCGGGGCTCCAGCTGTGGCGAATGCGTTACGAAGAAGAGGTGCTTAAGCGCACGTTTCCGCAATATGCGGACTACATGACGCGGAGTTGGCGCCTCGTGCCCGGCTTGTACTGATTCACAACAGCGTCGCGGCGACATTCACCGTGAGCGCCAGCAGTACGGTGTTGAAGGCAAAGGCGAAAGTGCCGTGCAGCATGGCCAGTCGCCGGATGGCGTTGCCGGTGATGGCGACATCCGAAGTCTGCGAGGTCGCGCCGAGCACGAACGAGAAATAGAGGAAGTCGGCATAGTCGGGCGCCTCGCCTCCCGGAAAATCCAGCCCGCCGTGATGGCTGTCGGGATGGCCGGCCTTTCGCTTCGGCCAGTAGTAGTGATGCGCGTAGTGCAGTGCGAGGACGGTGTGCAGAAAGAGCCACGAGCTCGCAACGGTTATCACCGATAGAATCAGGCGCAGAATTTTTTTCTCCGGCGCCATCGCGCCGATGCCCAATACCATCCCGGTGATCGCAACCAGACTTGCCGCCACGGCAGCGACGCAAAGGAAAAGAATGATCGAGTCCGACGTGTCGTAATGCGCGGCGCGATAGCGCATGGTGGCGCGCCCGCCGCGCAGCATCACCGTCCAGGTCATCGCGAGGAACACGATGACCAGCGAGTCCCACGCCATGATTCCGCGCACCAGCGGCGGCGCGCCGGCGGGAATGAGCCACGCCACCGCAAATCCGGCACTGCAGCCGAACAGCAACGCGGGATGGCTGCGCGCAGGTTTCAGGAGATTCCGCAGGCGCATCGCCCCTCGCGCGAATCATTCGTCACCCAAGCTGGCGCAAGCCCGCTTCCGGGGCCAGCCCGGGCCGTCGGGTTCGCAGGCTAAAAACTGTGACTGACGATGAATTTTAGCGCGGCAGGCGCGACCAGCTGGTTTCCGTTCATGTTCTGGTACACGGGCACTTCGACGTCCGCGTAGAATTTCCAATCGTTCGCTGCGATCTCCAGCCCCGGCGACGCGATCAGTCGCGCATACCCGGTGTCGACAGGATCGCCATGGATTCCCCCATCGCGGCCGCGGTTGGAAAGAATCACCTGGAAGACGGGAGCAAGCTGAACATTTCCGAAGGCAAGATTGTTGTAGGAAACGCCGAACGCACCGTTCAACTCGGGTCCGGGACGATAGCCGTATTGAATCGCCATCTCGTGCTGCCACAGCGCCTGCGCGAAATAGCCGAAGGATTGATCAGGCGTGAGCGCGCCGGCATGATAGCCGCCCAGCAATATGTCCGTGCTTCCCTGTCCGATTTCGGTATCGGCATCGAAATTGGGATAGGTGTGATCCCCTGTGGGCAGCTTGGCGCCAACGAGGAGGCCGGTCGACATATCGGGCGAAAATCCGGAATAGACGCCCATCAGTCGGATGTCTCCCACCGCCGCATCTTGAAACGAACCGATAGTTCCCGGCCCGACCTCGGTCCGAAGCACCCGATCCGTGTAAGGCACTTCGGCCATTACACCCCAATCCGAATTGAACATGTATTGCGCGCCGGCAACAAAGAAATTCGAGCGGATCTCCTTGTCGGAATTGTTCGCGGCCGGTGCACGCGCCGTGCCGCTCCAGTTCTGGTTCTGATCGAGAAAATCATATTCCAAAAACGCCGTTCCGCCCGGCCCTGAAGGCAGGAGCGAACTGGTTCCCACGTCGAAAACCGCACAACCGCAGGCGCACGCGAAAACGACCGTAGGAGAGAGGAGAAACAGGACCGAAAGTATCCAGGCAGCGTTGCCGCGCCAGACCGCCGCGACGCGCGCGGCAAGATGAGCGTGCATGATTGTCCTCGCATGAATGAGACCGTGAACGCGCGAACGGCCGCGCGACGAAGTCACAAATTCAGGCGGCGATCGGAGGCGCGGGGGGGGATTGGGCTCTGTAAACGGGCGAACGCGGAACGAGGCGAGCGAAGTCACTTTGCGCGGTGTCCGGACGGACGCCGGCCGGCTGCGGCGCCATAAACGGCGCTGGAGTGGAAAGATGCGCAGCCGTGGCGAAAGGACAGATCTCCGCCCCGCCGCGGGGCAGCGTGTGGCCGCGAATCGGGCCGGACGGTGTTTGCACGGGTCCATGCCCGGTGCAGATGACGAGCGGGCCGTCGCCTTCTCCCGCAGGCATCCACCCCGCGGGCAAAAGCGCGCGCAGCAACATCGCACTGAGCGCGAGCGACAAGGCAACCGAACGAAAAACAGATTTCATTCCACGGGGAACCGACTTGATAAAAAAAACGCAGAACGCCTTATCGTGGCGCGCAGACATTCTCCGCGCAAGCGCAATCCCATGCCAATGAAACAAACGAACCCTTCCAGGCATGGGCTGGGATACCCTTAAGCGCCCGTACCTGTTGCCAAATTCACCTTTCGGCCATCATCCTCTTCATTTCGCAAGTGCAGGAAACTTCGCGGCGTCCGAAGCGTTAGGTGGTCGCAATGGCACGAAAAGGGGTTTCCATGAATCTGCGAAGCACTCTTCTGGCGGGAGCGACACTGCTCGGACTCGCCGGCCCTGCGGCGGCAGGCGACGGAATGTATATCGGTCTCGGCGCAGGCTGGGACGGCCAGAACAACGTCACTGTCGACCAGCTCGCGCCACCACCTGCGTCGGGTCAGGTCACCACCAATAACGGCCTCATCATCGCCGGTTCGCTGGGCTACAAAATGCCGGAGTTTCCGGTGCGGCTGGAATTCGAATCCGGTTATGACTGGCACAGCGTTCAATCCCTTCAAAGCGGCCCCACCTACAGCGCCTCGGGCCACAGCAACGTAGCTTCCGAGCTCGTGAATGCCGTTTACGATTTTCCGGTCGCGCCCGGCTGGAACCTTTCCGCCGGCGCAGGCGTCGGAGCGGGCCATGTCTGGTTCGCGCCGAATTTCAGCGGACCGGGAGCGGGCAACGGCCTCAGCGGCAACATCGCGCAGGTGGATAAGTGGGGCTTCATGTGGCAGGGCATCGCCGGTACGTCCTTCGAACTCGCGCCCGATGCCGACCTGTTCGTCGAATATCACTATCGCGACGCCCAGGCGCACGCGATCAGCTTCACGCCTTCGGGCCCCGTCAGTTCGCACTCCATCACCGAGAACGCCGTGCTTGCCGGGGTCAGATTCTACCTGTTCCCGACGCCCCCGATGGACGGACCTCCGCCGCCCAACTGATCGGCGCGCTGTAGCACTCCCTTGAACGGCTGCCGTTCCCGCCCTGGCGGGAACGGTGTTTCCCCCCCATGTGTGGGGTGGCCCGAAAAGGGCCGGAGTGGAAGTAATCCCAAGCGATTCAAGTCAAGCGGACCATGCTCTAAAGCGCACCAGTGTTGCCTTACCGACCGGCGGCTGGTGCAACACTCGCGTTTGCAGCAGCGTCCGAATACAGCTTCGCCCAGCACAGCGTGTCGACGAGGCGAAGCTGGTCGATGGTGCGGCAGGTCGCTTCGAGCAGGCGCGGATTGGCGAATATCGCCGCGAAGCAGTGCGCGCGCGAAATGGCGACGTTCAGCCGGTTGCGGCTGAACAGGAAATCGATCCCGCGCGGGCTTTCCTCGGCCGACGACGTTGCCATCGAAATAAGCACCGCTGCGGCTTGCTGCCCTTGGAATTTGTCGACAGTGCCCACGAGCGCGCGCTCCGGAAGCATGCGACGCAAAAGGTCGACCTGCATATTGTAGGGGCTGACGACAAGAATATCTTTGAAACCGATTGCGGCTTCCCTGCCCTCGAGATCGATCCAGCGCTGCTTCAAGAGACTCGTATAAACAGCGGTGACACGCTCCGCCTCGATCTCGCTTTTCTGGCTGCAGCCGGCATGCTCGACTTCGACGAAGCGGAGGCCGGCGGGCGCGAGCACCTCATCCGCATTCTTTCGAAGCACGAGCCGCTGCTTCTCGTTGCCCGGCTCGGGGAGGAGCCGGGCGTCGTAGAACGCGTCGGAGACGAAGCGGCACACATCGGGATGCATGCGCCGCGTGCGGTCGAGGAAAATACCGAGATCTGGCGGAACCGTCGCACGTTCGCCGAGTGAGAAATCGAGTGCCGAACATCCGCTCTCGCCCGGATGCACGCCCTGCGTCGGCTGCGCGAGCTGCATCTGGTCGCCGACGAGCACGAGGTTGCGCGCGCTCACACCCATGGCGACGACGTTGGCGATCGACACCTGGCCTGCTTCGTCGATGAACATGGTATCGAGCGCCTGATCCAGCTCCTCGCAGGCGAACAGCCACGCGGTGCCCGCGATCAGCTGGTAATTGCCCTCGAACACTTCCTTGTTGCTGCGAACATCCTCGATGATCCTGCCGTCGACGCCGTGATCGTCGTCGGAACATTTTTTCACACCCCGAAATTTGACTCCGCGCCTGATCGCAACCTCCTCGACCTGCTTGAGCAGCGTGACGATCGCCTTGTGCGAATTGGAGGACACGCCGACGCGATTCCCGCGCGCCAACAGCTCCACAATCGCATGCGCCGCGGTGAACGTCTTTCCTGCGCCCGGCGGTCCCTGCACAAGCAGGTAGCTGCTCTTGAGGCCACCAATGATGTCGACCGCTTTCTTGAGCGTTGTGTCTCCTTCGATGAGGGGCGCGCCGCGTGCGATCCCCTTGACGGCGGGCGGCTCCTTTTTCAGGAACGAAGTGATCGCGGCGTAACGATCCGTCTTCGCTGCGACGGCCTCGGCATAGCGGTAGAGTGCTTTGCGCAGCACAACACTTCCGATCGGTCCTGCGGGAATCAGCGAAAAGCGGTCCGGCAGTTCTCGAGCCTTGCCGATGCGCAGCGCAACCTGTCCGGCGTTCTCGTCCAGCTTCCAGATCGTCCCGGTGGATTCGCCGGTATCGGCGCGCAGGGGCGTGTCGCCTTCGCGCAGTTTGAAATCCTGTGCCGGGAAACGGTACCAGTGAATCAGCGATTGCTTGTCCGGCTCGGGTTTTTTCTTCGCATCCCGTGCGAGGCCGGCCAGACACTCCGCGTCGTCAATGAGTTCGTATTCCTCCATCTCGCGACGGTGAAACATCATCCACCATTGCGGCTTGCCTTCCCGGCGATGAAATTCCAGGAGTTGCGACACGAGTTCGCGGAACGGCTTTTCCTTGTCCCCAACGCCGTCGAGCAGTTGCGTGCGCATGGCAGCGAGCCGCGCCTGCGCCTCGTTGCGCTCTTCTTCTTTCCCCGGATCGGCTGGTTCGGCTTGCGGCGCGTACCAGGGCATGTCTCGCGGGCGCAACGTGAGAAGCCAGTCGCGCAGGAGCTGCGTGGAGCGGCAGTCCGTCGCGTTATACTCCTGGATCTGTTGCAGCAGCGCGGGATCGCCAAGCTCGCGCCATTGCTCGTAGACGACGATGCTCTCCCCGCCGCCCCGCACCTCGCCTTCGCGCGCTTCCATGTAGAAATGTTCGAGGTTCTTGATGGAATAGGACGGTTCGGACACGCGGATCGCTTCGCGCACAACGCGAAAGAGATCCACCAGCCTGTGCCCGCGCAGCAGATCGTCGATTTCCGCCTCGCGCGTGCCGTGAAGGAGCGAAAGCCGTTTGAGCGCGGTCTCTTCATAGGATGCGTAGTGATAGACATGGGCGCGGGGATAGCGCCGCAGCCGCGCGGTTATGAAATCCAGCGCCTGTTCGAAGGCGCGCCCCTCCTCTGCGCGCGAATGACCCCAGAAAGCCTGGAAGCGCTGAACGCCGTCCTCCACAAAGGCAAAGCCGAACAGATATTCGAGCCCGTCTTCGGCGAGCGGATCGCCTTCCATGTCGAAGAAGAGATCGCCGGGGTCGGGTTTCGGCAGCCGTGCGAAGCCTTTGCCGGGCTGCTGCGCCAACGGCTCGCATTTGTTTTCGCCCGTGCGGCGCTTGTGATCCTGTAGCCGCGCCTGCTGCCTGAGCCGCGCGAGCGTATCCTCGTGAAGTGCCTTGACCGCGTCGCCCGCAGAGAGATTTGCAAGCCTCTTCATGCTGTCGATGCCGGCGGCCTTCAGCTTGGCGATCTGCCTCTTGTCGATGTTCGCCACGAGGCTCAGATGATCGACGCGCTCCCACTCGCTCTCGCAATGGGACTGCCAGCGGCAGAAGGGGCAATGGCCGCACGGTTCGCCGAAGGAGTCTTTCGGCGGCGTGCCCGCGAACGTTTCGAGCCGGTGCTGCGCCAACTCCGCATAATGAACGAAATGAGCGAACGGAAATGAAACCTCGCGCCGGTCGCCGAGCACGAGGTGTACCAGCGCCGGCGCTTCGCCCTGCGCCGCCGTGAGCAGCTTCGCATAGACGCAAAGCTGGAGCACATGCTTGGGCTGCGGCTCGCGCGCTAGCTTGGTGTCGACGACTTCATAGCCGTGTCGGCCGAACCGCGTACGTCCGTCCACGCGGATCAGGAAATCGGCATAGCCATGCCAGGGCCGTTCGAGCAGCGCGCCCTGGTAGATGGCGTCGGCGCCGTCGCGCATCGCCTGCAGGGTCTGCGCCACGCGCTCGCCAAGCGGCGCGCGGGGCTCGACGAGAAAAATCTCCCGGCCGCTGGCGATCAGCGAGGCGAGATGGCGCTCTTCGTGCTCGAGACCCTTCTTCTTCAGCAACTCGAGCTGCGGATCGGCTTCGCCGTCCTCTTCCGGCACGTCGCGCCCGCTCAGATCGAGAAACGTCGCGTGCCGGCAGCCGAGCCAGGCGTTGAGATCGCTGGCCGAAAACAGCCGGCCGCCCGCCTCCATGAACATGCAGTCCCCTCCCCGCGCGCCCAAACCATCCTATTCGTCAGTCGCGGCGAAGCATAGAAGGCGCATGCGTCAAATCAGGTCGCAGCAACCGGCGGGTTTTCGGAATGTCGCCGTTTGATTTCGCTTTCCGCCGATGCATGTTATCATATGGCCGAATGGTGATAACATGATCCGGACTCAGATTTCCTTCGACAAGGCGCTTTATGAGCGCGCCAGGCGCGCGGCCAGAAGGCTCGGCGTATCGTTGGCGGAGCTGTGCCGGCGCAGCGTCGCCGAAACCCTCGCGCGCGAGGAGGCCGGTGCTGAGCGTCCGTGGATGCGCTATATCGGCATCGTCGAGGGTTCGCCAGAGGACAGCGCGATGGTGGATGCGATGGTCCATGGTCGCGAGACGCCGTGAGCGAAGCGGTATTCCTTGATGCGGGAATTTTCATTGCCGCGTTGATACGCCGCGACCGGTTTCACATCCAGACCTCGTAGTTGTTTGGCCGCGCGGGTACGCGCTGGGTCACGTCCGTGCTGGTCGTGTCGGAATGCTATTCCTGGTTCTTGCACCGCCAGGAAGCCGGGCGAACCTCCGCAGCTTCGTTGCGGCGCTCAGAGGTCTCCGGCTGGTCGGGGTCACGCTTGAGGACCATGAGCGCACATTGCGCGTGCTCGATCGCTTTCGCGGCGCCAAGCTGACCTACGTGGACGCCGCTTCGCTCGCGTACATGGAACATCGGAAGATCAGGACCGTCTGGGGCACCGATCATCATCTCGGCTTGACCGGCGCGCAGATCCTTCCGCGCTCGTGACTGGCTGACGCCTGAAGCGATCAATGGCTTCAACATCCTATTGTCCAAGGCGCGCTACGAGAACGCCCTGATAGGGCTGTCGAGGCTAATCGTTTCGGTGCCGTCTGACGCCAGCCTGAAGACAACGCCTTGACCGTTTGCGTCTCCCCCGTAGGTCGCCGTGCCGTACAGTCACGCCGGGCCGTCCTACCGAGCGAGCGTGATTTTCGGTAGCAACCGGATCCGTACGTCCTCTCTGACGCAGGCGAACATCATTCTCGCGGCCGAACCGGTTGGTGGGAACGAACGTGGTATTGTCGGATGTAGGTGCAGACCGCGCGCTTTCGACGGCGCAATTGCGGCGGGGGAAGCCGGACCGCGAGGCATTTCTTCGCCTGCCGCGCCGGCCGGTAACGTCAGAATCGGACGTACGTGATCAGTTGTGCTTCATGCCATGCGGCACATCATGAAATTCGGTCCGGCAACGAGCGGAACAATGCGTAAAGCCGAATGGACTCTACTGAATCGGCTAGCGAGCCTGAAAAAACCTGCTGCGCCTGCTGCCCAGAAGTCCAATCGGGCGCGCGCCGCAGAATGCGGACGTCCTATTGACTCTAAACCAGCTGCTGGAACGGTTGAGCGGCCGATCGGCCTATGAGGGCAACGTTTCGCCAACGGCGGTAGTGTGCGAGGTGCGCGGCAATTGAGTTGATCGGCCTCCTCCGACGCGCCTATACAGTTTCGGCCGTTTTCGGAAACCCATCATGCCCGTCTATCGCGCGCCGCTCGACGATTATCGCTTTCTCCTGCACGACATGTTCGAGGCGGAAAAACAGACCGACCTGCCGCAATGCGCCGATCTCACCTCCGACGTGATCGACGACGTGCTCGCGAATGCCGGCAGGTTCTGCGAGGAGGTGTTGCAGCCGCTCAACCAGTCCGGCGACGAGGAAGGCTGCCATTACGAGAACGGCGTCGTGCGCACGCCGAAAGGATTCAAGGACGCCTACAAGGCTTTCGCCGGGGCCGGCTGGAGCGGGCTCGGTGCGCCGGCGGCGTTCGGCGGCTCCGGCCTCCCGATGTTCCTGACCACGATGGTCGGCGAGATGACGCAGGCCGCGAACCAGTCTTTCGCGATGTATCCGTGGCTCTCGATGGCCGCTTATTCCGCGCTGATCGCAACCGGAGTGCCTTGGATGAAAGAGCACATCGTGCGGAGAATGGTGGCGGGCGAATGGACCGGCACCATGTGCCTGACCGAGCCCGGTTGCGGCACCGATCTGCGCCTGATGAAAACCCGCGCAGTCGAGCAGGACGACGGCACATATCGCATGAGCGGGACGAAGATTTTCATCTCTGGCGGCGAGCACGATCTCACCGACAACATCGTCCACATGGTGATCGCGAAAATTCCCGACGAAAACGGACAGATCCACGACGACCTCGCGACCGTGAATTTCTTCATGGTGCCCAAATATCTCGTGGCGGAAGACGGGACGGTCGGCGCGCGCAACGGCGTCTTCTGCGGCGGCATCGAACACAAGATGGGCATCAGGGCGAATGCGACCTGCGTCCTCAATTTCGACGATGCGACCGCCTGGCGGCTGGGTCCGAAACCCGCGCCGGCGAAGCCGGGCGAGAAGCGCTCCGCGTCCGAAGGCATGAAGGGCATGTTCGCCATGATGAACGGCGCGCGGATCGGGGTGGGCGTGCAGGGTATCGCAATCGCGGACGTCGCGCAGCAGAACGCGCGCGCCTATGCGCTGGAGCGTCGGGCCGGCCATGCGCTCACCGGCCCGAAGGAGCCCGGCAAATCCGCCGATCTTCTCATCGTGCTGCCCGACATCCGCCGGATGCTGCTTCATTGCCGCGCCTTCACGGAAGGCGCGCGCGCCGTGGCCCTCTGGACCGCGCTCAACATGACGATCGCAAACTCGAAGCGGCCCGAACGCGAAACCGCCGGTCTGATCGCCGACCTGATGACGCCGGTGATCAAGGCGTTCTTCACGGACATGGGATTCGAATGCGCGAACATGGCGATGCAATGCTACGGCGGCCATGGCTACATCCGCGACAATGGCATGGAGCAGTTCGTGCGCGATGGACGCGTCAACCAGATTTACGAAGGCGCGAACGGCGTGCAGGCGATGGACCTTGTCGGCCGCAAGCTCGGCCGCAAGGGTGGCGCGGCGCCGCTCGCCTTGTTCGCAACGATCAACGATTTTGCGAGCGCCAATGCGGGCGACGAGGAGCTGGCACCCTTCGTGATTCCCGTGCGGCGCGGGCTCGAAACGCTGCAGGCCGCAACGATGTGGCTCGCCCGGCACGGCATCGCCAATCCCGACGATGCCGGCGCGGGCGCAGTGGATTATCTGCGTCTGCTGGGTATCGTCGTGACAGGCTGGATGTGGGCTCGTATCGCAAAGCTCGCGCAGAACAAGCTCGGCGCCGCGACCACAAATTCATCGTTCTATCGAGAGAAGCTGATCTGCGCGCGCTACTGGATGGAGCGAATGATGCCGGAATGCAGTATGTTGTTCGAACGCATTCAGGCAGGCAGCACCACGCTGATGGCGTTCGATGCGACGCAATAGATGCGAGTGAGGTGCAGCAACAAGGGGGTAACATGTCACGACCTGTCCATTTCGAGATTCATGCGAGCGATCCGGAAATACTCGTGAAATTCTACACCGATGTGTTCGGGTGGAAGATCAGTCACATGCCGCAGTTCGATTATTGGCTGATCGAGACGGGCACCGGAGACACCGGTATCAACGGCGGGTTGATGAAACGGCGCGGCCCGGCACCGGGTCCGGACGCCCCGGTCAATGCGTATGTCTGTTCTATCGGTATCGATTCCGTGGACGCCTGTCTCGAGCGCGCCCTCAAAGCGGGAGCGACAATCGCTCTGCCCAGGATGGCGATTCCCGGCGTCGGCTATCAGGCCTATGTGAAAGACCCCGACGGCAACCTTCTCGGCCTGCACCAGGCGGACCGCAGCGCGAAGTAGCGCCGGGCGACAGCCAAGACCTTCTAAGCCGCCTTGCGCTCGGCAAGGCGCACGAGCTGCGTGAGTATTGTCTGGACGCCCTCGAGGCGCATCTCGGGCTTCGGCCAGTCGCGCGCGACCACGACCCTGTGATCCGGCCGCACGCGCATCGTCGATTGATGCTCCGCGATCAGGCGCACGAGACCCACGGGATTGGGAAACGCGTTGTTGCGGAAAGAGAGGGTGGCGCCCTTGGGCCCCGCTTCGATCTTTTCGACCTGCGCCTGCCGGCACAGCGCCTTGATCGCCACGATCTCGAGCAGATGCTGCACCTCTTCGGGGAGAGCGCCGAAGCGGTCGATCAGCTCCGCAGCGAACCGGTCGATCTCGTCGGCGCCTTCGATGCCCGCGAGGCGGCGATAGAGTGCCATGCGCAAATCGAGATCCGGCACGTAGCTTTCCGGAATGAGGACCGCAGTGCCGATATTGATTTGCGGCGACCATTGCTCGTCCGACTCCGCGTCGCCCCCCAGGCGCAACTGCGACACGGCCTCCTCGAGCATTTCCTGGTAGAGCTCGATTCCCACTTCGCGCACATGGCCGGACTGCTCTTCTCCGAGCAGGTTGCCGGCGCCGCGAATGTCGAGATCATGGCTCGCGATGGAGAAACCCGCGCCCAACTGGTCGAGCGATTGCAGAACCTGCAGCCGCCGCTCCGCGGTCTCGGTGAGCTTCTTGTCCGCCGGCGTGGTGAGGTAGGCATAGGCGCGCTGCTTGGAGCGGCCGATGCGACCGCGCAACTGATAAAGCTGGGACAATCCGAACATGTCGGCGCGCTGCACGACGAGCGTGTTGGCGGTGGGAATGTCGAGGCCGCTCTCGACGATGTTGGTCGAGACGAGCACGTCGATCCTGCCATCGTAGAAAGCCGTCATTACGTCCTCGAGCGCGGCGGCCGCCATCTGGCCGTGACCGACCGCCGCCTTCACTTCGGGAACGGTGTGTTTGAGGAAATCCATCGCGTCGGTGAGATCGACGATGCGCGGACAGACATAGAAGCTCTGACCGCCGCGATAATGCTCGCGCAACAGCGCCTCGCGCAGCGTGAGGGCGTCGAAGGGCGTGACAAAGGTGCGCACGGCGAGCCGGTCGATCGGCGGCGTGGTGATGAGCGACAGATCGCGCACGCCCGAGAGCGCAAGCTGCAGCGTGCGCGGAATGGGTGTCGCGGTCAGCGTCAGCACATGCACATCGGCTTTCAGCGATTTGAGACGTTCCTTGTGGGCGACGCCGAAATGCTGCTCCTCGTCCACGACGACGAGTCCCAGGCGCTTGAACGCAATCGTCCTGGCGAGCAGCGCATGGGTGCCGACGACGATGTCGATATCGCCCGAGGCAAGCCCGGCCTTTGTCGCACGCACTTCCTTCGCATCGACGAAGCGAGACAGCTGGCGCAATTTCACGGGAAAGCCCTGAAAGCGCTCGCTGAAGGTCTTGAAGTGCTGACGCGCCAGCAGAGTCGTCGGAACGACGACGGCCACCTGCATCCCCGACATCGCCTCGACGAAGGCGGCGCGCAGCGCGACCTCGGTCTTGCCGAAGCCGACATCGCCGCAGATGAGCCGGTCCATCGGGCGTCCCGTTGCGAGATCCTCGATGGTCTCCGCAATGGCACGCTCCTGATCGTCTGTCTCCTGCCAGGGGAATCGGGCACAGAACTCGTCATACAAACCCTGCGGGGGATCGACGGCCGGCAGCGATTTCAACTGACGCGCGGCGGCGATACGGATCAGTTCGGCGGCGATTTCGCGCACGCGCGCCTTCATGCGTGCTTTTCGCTGCTGCCATCCCGCGCCACCCAGACGGTCGAGCTGAACGGTACCTTCGTCGGCGCCGTAGCGCGTCAGAAGTTCGATGTTCTCGACCGGAAGAAAGAGCTTGCCGCCGTCGTATTGCAGTTCGAGGCAATCATGGGGCGCACCCGCCACGTCGATCGCCTGCAGACCGGCATAGCGGCCAATGCCGTGCTCGATATGGGTCACGAGGTCGCCCGTGGCGAGGCTCGAAGCTTCTGCGAGAAAATGCTGCGCGCGCCTCGCTTTCGCGTGCGGTCGCAGCATCCGGTCGCCAAGTATGTCCTGCTCGGCGATCACCGCCATGTCCGGCGCTTCGAATCCGTGCTCGATGCCGAGCACGGCGGCTCCCACCGCATTCTGGTGCATCGAGAGCGCGTCGGGCCAACTGTCCACGTGCCGCATCGCGCCGAGGCCGTGGTCGGAGAGCACGCCGCCCAGCCGATCTGCGGATCCTTCACTCCAGGCGGCCAGCACCACGCGCTTCTTTGCCTGTTGCATCGACTTGATGTGTTCGGCCGCCGCTTCGAACACATTGACACGACCCTGTGCCCGCTCCGGCGCAAAGTCGCGGCCGAGCTTGCCCCCGGCATCGACCGATCGCGTCGACTCCGGCGCCTGGAATGGCGAAAGATCGCGGACATCCCGATGCGCGAGAGCGGATTTCCATTCCCCTTCCGTCAGATAGAGTCTTTCGGGCGGCAGAGGCCGGTAAGGCGGACCGGCGCTCTTTTCCACGCCGCCGCCGATGAGGAATTGACGGCGGGTGGCGTAGTAGTCCGCAATCAGTTCATGCCGGGCTGCCCTGGCTTCTTCCGCCTGATGCGAGAGGAAGATGAGCGGCCGCTCCAGATAATCGAATAGTGTCTCCACCTCGGAGTGGAAGAGCGGAAGCCAGTGCTCCATGCCCGGGTACTTGCGCCCCGCACTGATCGCCTCATAGAGCGTATCCTCCGGGCTCGCCGGACCGAACGCCGCGACGTAGCCCGAACGGAAGCGGCTGATCGAATCGCCATCGAGCGGCGCTTCGCTCGCGGGCAGCAGCTCGATCTGCGAAATCTGGTCGGTGGAGAGCTGGCTCTCCGCATCGAATCGGCGGATCGCATCGAGCGTGGCGCCGAAGAAATCGAGACGGAGCGGTTCGTCCGCACCCGGCGGCCATAGATCGACGATGCCGCCGCGCAATGCGAAATCGCCGGGTTCTCTCACCGTACTGGCGCGGGCATAGGTGTTCTTCACCAGAAAACTGACAAGATCGTCATGCGAAATCGTCTCGCCGGTGCGCGCAAGAAAACTTGCCTGGAGAATGGCCGCGCGGGGCGGCACGCGCTGAAGGAGCGCATGCACAGGCGCCACGACAATCGCGGACCCCGAATTTTTTGAGGCGTTTGCCAGCGCGGCAAGAGTCGCGAGCCGCCGGCTCTCGATATCGGACTTGGGCGATACCCGGTCATAGGGCAGGCAATCCCACGCCGGAAACGACAACACCTTTGCGTCCGGCGCGAAGAAGGCGACTGCATCCATCGCGGCCTGTGCCGCCAGATCGTCCGCGGCCACGAACAGCACAATCCCGGGCCGCCGCCGCGCGGCCTCCGCTGCGAGATAGGCGTCGTAGCCTCCCGCCGCCCCGGTGAGCGCAAAGCGGCCCGCCGCCCGCGCGATGTAATTCAAGCGCTCCAAGTCGGACTCTTTCGGTTGCAGATCGCCTTCAGCCGGTCGAATACGGGCGTGTCGTGCGCAGGCGGCACGGGCGCGCTGCCGCAGAGCCACTGGTAAACCTCCTGGTCGGGGACGTTCAGGAGCGCCTCGAAACTATCGAGTTCCGCGTCATCCAGCTCGGAAAGATGGAGCGCGGCGAAAGCAGCAAAGATCGCATCGACCTCCTTGAATCCCCGCCGGCCCGAGCGAAAGTGCAAGCGCTTGCGGCGGACTTCGATCGGGGCTGCGCCGACATCGTTCATCGCGCGCGATATAGCGCAGCACGGGCCTCGCGGGCCAGCGCGTTCCAGCGAGAAACGTCTTTATGACGTATTCGGAAATCGGCTATGGTCCCCCACGCAACATCAGAAAGGAGGTGATCCAGTGTCTCATTGTCATGACCTGCGGCCCCTGAGGCGCGCGATCTGGGTCTCCACAAGCATGGAGGGCCGCGCGGCCTGAACGCCGCCAAGGACAATGCCGGGGCCGCCTCGCGAGAGGCGGCCCTTTTGTGTCTATGACTTGGGGGACTGGTCCGCCTGGCGCCTGCAAATAGCCGGTCACCGCAATTTGATCGTTGCGAACCCGCCCAGGGTAGATACCACTGGCCTCGGAATGGATATATGCGTTTTTGGCAGCATGCGCCGCCTTTCCTCATCCAGAGCTTGGCCAAATCTGCGCTGACAAACCCGGAGTACACCATGATAGATCGCCGTAACATTCTTCTGTGCGGAGCAGCGACTGTGATGGCCGCCGCAGCCGATTTTTCCCCGGTGCGAGCTTCGGTGACCGGTGAAGGTGGCGCCCCGGCGCTCGACCGGCTTTTCGACCGGTTTATGCGCGAAAATCTCGACCGTTCGCCGATCTTTGCGACCTCGCTTGGCATGGACACGGGACCGAGAGCGCACCAGCGCGGAGAGGTGGACGACAACTCTCTCGCCGGCATCCGCGGCGACAAGGTTCTCCACGCCGATCAGCTTCGCCGCCTGAAGACGTTCGACCGCACCTCGGTCGCGGGAATGGACCAGCTCAACTACGACATCGTCATGTTCAATCTGCGGACTGCGGTCGATGCCGACAGGCGCTACGATTACGGCGGGGTCGGCGCCGGCAATCCCTATGTGATCAGCCAGCTCTCGGGAATCTACTCGCAATTTCCCGATTTTCTCGACAGCCAGCAGCCCATCGAAACGAAGTCCGATGTCGACGCCTATCTTTCCCGTCTCGAACAGACGAAAAAGCTGCTCGATAACGATTCCGACGTCGCGCGCCACGACGTGGCGCTGGGAGTCATCCCTCCGGATTTTGCGTTGGGTAAGACGCTGACGCAGCTGAAGGCGTTGCGCGCGGTCGACGCGGAAAAATCGGTCATGACGCAGTCGCTGGCCCGGCGCGCGAGGGAGAAGAACATCGCGGGCGACTTCGGTGCCCAGGCCACGAAAATCGTTTCGGAGTCCGTCTATCCCGCGCTGGACCGGCAGATCGCGCTGGTCGGGAAAATGCGCGACAGATCCACGCACGACGCCGGCGTCTGGAAACTTCCCGGCGGTGACGAGTACTACGCGGATTCGATTCTGTTCTGGACGACGTCGACAATGAGTCCGGCCGACATTCACGCGACCGGTCTGCAAGTGGTGGCGGACTACAGCGCGCGCATCGACGCCGATATGAAGCGGCTCGGACTTGCGCGCGGCACAGTCGGCGAGCGGTTGCGGCAGATGTATGAAGATCCGAAATTTCGCTACCAGAACACCGATGGCGGCAAGGAGAAGTTGCTGGCCGATCTGAACAAGAAGGTTCGGACCGTGCGCGAAAAACTGCCGCAATATTTCGGCGCGTTGCCGAAAGCAGACCTCGTCATCAAACGGGTACCGAAATTCACCGAAGCGGGCGCGCCGGGGGGCTACTACAATCCCGGTTCGCTCGACGGCAAACGGCCCGGTATGTACTACATAAATTTGCGCGATACGGCCGAAGTGCCGAGCTGGACGTTGGGCACCCTTACATATCACGAGGGGATCCCGGGCCATCATCTCCAGCTCAGCATCCAGCAGGAGGCGAATTTGCCGCTGATCCGGAAGGTCTCGTTCTTCTCAGCCTATATGGAAGGATGGGCGCTTTATTCCGAGCAGCTCGCCGACGAGATGGGCATGTATGCAAACGATCCCTGGGGCCGCATCGGCTACATGCACGACGCCATGTTTCGGGGCGTGCGCCTCGTCGTGGATTCCGGACTCCACGCAATGCGATGGTCGCGCGAGCAGGCCGTGAAATACTACACCGACGTGCTGGGCGACCCCGAAGCGTCGGCGGCGACGGAAGTCGAGCGCTATTGCGTCTGGCCGGGGCAGGCATGCGCCTATATGCTGGGCAAGCTTACCTTCCTGCGCCTTCGCGACAAAGCAAGGGCAGCACTCGGCGCGAAGTTCGATCTCCATCAGTTCCACGACGCCGTGCTGCTTTGCGGCGCCGTCCCTCTCACCATTCTCGGGAAGGTCGTCGACAACTACATTGCCGCCAAACAATCGGCGTAACGCCGCCGTTTCCCTGCCCGGCGCCCCTCTCATGGTGTGCCAAAGGCAGGAAGAGATCTGGCTCCGACATTATGGTGAGAACCGGCTGGTCGTCATTGTTCGATCGGGGGCGGCCATTTGAATCCCCTCGTCAATCGCCGATGCGCGTCAGCGCAGGCCACGCAGCAGCGGCTGTGATACGTTGCTTCCGGGCGGGACGCTCTGCGTCAACCAGACATTGCCGCCGATGATCGAGCCGCGGCCGATCGTGATGCGCCCAACAAGCGTGGCGCCGGCATGGATCACTACGTCGTCTTCCACAATCGGATGGCGCGCCACGCCTCTGACCGCGAGCCCCTTGCCGTCGAGGCTGGATCGGCTCGCGCCAAGCGTGACCGCCTGGCAGAGACGGACCCGCTTTCCGATGATCGCGGTTTCGCCGATCACCACGCCCGTCCCGTGATCGATGAAGAAGCAGGGCCCGATTTCCGCACCGGGGTGGATGTCGACACCGGTCCGCGAGTGGGCAACCAGCGTCATGAGGCGCGCGACGAGGGGCGCGCCCAGAAGATGCAGCGGACGGGCCAGCCGATAGCAGATGATCGCGACCATGCCGGGATATCCGAGTAGTATCTCGGGCATGGAAACGGCGCTGGGATCGCCTTCATAGGCGGCGCGCAGATCGGCGACGAGCAAGGCGCGAATAGCGGGAAGATGCGCAGCAAACTCGTGGGCGATGTCGTGCGCGACGCGCTCGGTGGATTCGCGGGCGAGCGCAGCGTCACTCGCACCCAGGGGAAGGGAAAGCCGAATCTGGTCCACGAGATTGGAGAGCGCGCGTTTCAGCGTGGCGCCGACGAAATCATCGATGTTGTCGCGGTGAAGGTCGGGCTGGCCGTAGTGAGTAGGAAACAAAACCGCAGAGAGCTCGTTGATGACTTCCGCCAGCGCAGTACGCGAAGGAAGCCGCCGGGCAATTCTTCCATGGCGGATATTGTGGGTGACCTCGCGCGAGTCCCGCAGTTCGGCAATGGTCCGGTCGAGATTCCATTGCGACGGCTGCTCCTTGTCCGCGGAACCGGCGCTCCGGGGCTGTGCCTGCGGCGAAGCCGGAGGGGATTTCCGCGATTTGCGTGGCATTGCATCCATCATGACCGCACACCGGCAGCGTCACCTGACAATACACTACTATTTCCGTCTAGTATAGGCTTTTTTTGTGGCGCGGCAATCCAGCAAACAGGGGAACCCTCGAGGAACTGCAGCTATGCGGCGGCCCGATAGAAGCCCCCACGCGGTCGCCTCACCGCATTTGAGGCGCGGGCGCGCCTGGGGGTTACTACAATCCCGGTTCGCTCGACGGCAAACGGCCCGGTATATAGAAATGAGAACTGGATTCTCGTCCTGGAGCACGAACACCGACTCCGTCCAAGAGCTTGGCAGCATCGGCCTACGGCGTGTTTCGTGCCCAACCGACGCAAAGGCGGCCGAGCAGCGGGGTGATGGGGTCATCTGATAGGACGTGCCGCCCGCTCGTGTGTCGCTGCGTGTAGCTTAGACGCGGGAGATCAGGTCTTGAACCAATTTGTGAACCGAACGCGAAACAGCCAGAAGAACATCAATACCAAAGGCGCGAGCGCCGGTATGAAAAGAAGCGGCGATCCGTGCATGAACCTGGGCAAACTCCCTTGCTGTCCGAGGAAGAAAAAGGCCGCCGCGAAGAACAGCGCGAAACACATGCGCCAGAGGTGCCGCGCG
>Ga0182024_10004518_pt1 | contig 31958 bp, 30 predicted proteins | sample P32metaG_FD_120480 | JGI IMG/M metagenome (GOLD analysis project Ga0182024, IMG submission 120480) | Permafrost microbial communities from Stordalen Mire, Sweden - P3-2 metaG (Illumina Assembly) | ecosystem: Environmental > Terrestrial > Soil > Wetlands > Permafrost | place: Sweden: Stordalen...
ACCAAGCTGTTCCTGAATAGCCGTGAAGAGGGAGGGTTTGGTCGTGTCGCCCTCAGGAGCCCATGTCAACGAAAAGTGCCACGCATCTTTCAGGCCGGTATTGTCGATAACCGTTCGCCCCAGTATCGAAGTGAGGCTGCGCGCGAGTCTGTCAGTGTCCATCGTTCCGCGAATCAGTGTGGGTCCCATGCTGGTGCTGCCAACGCCGGCGTCAGGCCTCCGAAGTTTCGAGCCACCCTTTGCCACGGTCAGAGAGTAAACGGGAAGTTGCCTCGTTTCGGTATGCACTGCCAGCTTGAACCTTTCAGCCAGCAGCGACTGAAGCATCAGCCAAAGCACCCGCGGAAAATCGGGGGAGGACGCCTTTGCATTAATCTCGAACATGTCCCGATCAAGCCAGTTCGGCCCGCCGGAAATTTGCGTGTCCTCAATCCCGTACGCCTGCTTGATGAAGGTGTGCAGCGTGCCGAATATCTTCAGACTCGAACCGGATGTCGACCAGCCCGAACCAGCGCCGGGGTTTTTCGCCGGATCGCTCGGCTTGATCGTCGCGACATCGAAGGCTGGTCTGTTGACCGCGGGAGTCTGCGCATGCGACAAAGTACACGCGAGGATAAACGCGAGGAAGCGTATTTGTCGATTCATTGATGCCTCGCGATCAGGTTCTCGAGCCGGTCGGTCCCGAAACTGACCATCCCTGGCGGACCCTGGCCCGGCGCATAAGTAAGATCGTGCATCACGTATAGATTCCAGGCCTTACCGGCTCCCGCAATCGGGCTCTGGAGCCTGAGTTCATATCTCTGTCCGGCATCCTCAAATGCCACCACGTTGTCGCGAACGGTTCCCGACTTCGCGAAACCCTCGTGTGCCGTCAACGAGAGAATGTATCGGCCCTGCCCGGGAATCGCAATCCAGAACGTCCCGCCCGGCTTGCCTGTGAAGCCCGTCGGCCCCGAATACTTTTGTCCCTGCTTCCAAAATGTGTATCGCGTCGCATCGAAAGTAATTGCTCCATCGTCGATGGTGAAATCACGCGGAGCGGCGGTCGTTTTTGCGGCCGCCGGCGGCGGCTCGTGTAACCGGATCGAGATGATGTCGGTGAGCCGTTTCTTCCCGTCCGGACTGACCATCAGATCCAGCTCGATAATTTCGCCATCGTGCATCACCTGCGGAGCGGGGTATTGCGGCAGGACGCTGAGTTTCAGATTGGCGGCGTCATCGATCTTCTCGATGTGGCTGAGCGGTTCAAACGTGACCAGGTAGGCGCCCGTCGTATCCGCCATGCCAATAACAATGTCGTAGCCGAAATACGATCCGCTGTTTCGATCGATCATGTAGCGATGGATGGTATTTTCGAGCGGTTCCGTGAACATTCCGCCGGCGCCAAAGCCTGTCGGTGATTGGTTCGCTGGTCTGAGTACGGATCTGTACGCGAATACCGCGCCCGATCTGAGCGTCGCCCTCCCTGCCATAACCGTTGTTTCAGAGGGGAGACTGTCGCTGCCCATCTCAGGCCCACCTGTCTGGGCCATCGCCATCGGCAGCGCCGCGAACAGGAAGAGCAAACTAATTCTGAGCATTCGCGCTCCTGATAATTCGGGGCCGCAGCACGGTCACGGGCCGCAACTCATCCGCCCCCGCCGCAACGCTCACAGGCACAATACGTTCCCTATAAATTGTCCGCGGCGTAGACCATCGCCACGCCGCCAGCGCCAGCAGGATCGCAACGCCGCACGCGACCGGCAGCGGGACCCGCACCGATGCGCCCCACACGCGCGACCACCACGGCAACAGCGCTTCCGGAAACACCGCGGTACGCAGCCTTGCCGGAGCCATCGGAGTTTTCCACTCCGGCAGAATCGCATCCAGCTCCCGCTCCGAGAGTTCGTCATTTTCCGGTGACTGCATGTGCATTCCCCTTTCGATATTCCGCCAGTACCCGCCGCAACCGCGCCCTTGCGCGATGCAACCGCGACTTCACCGTCCCGGTATCGGCCCCGACAATTTGCGCAATTTCCTCCAGCGTGACGCCCTCGTATTCAAATAAGACCAGCGCCTCCTGCTGGAGTTGCGGAAGCCCTGTCACCGCCGCCGCGACCGCCGACGACACATCCATCGACTCGCGCGGATCCATCCCGGCCAGTTCTTCCGAACCATCGAGCGGCTCCTCGCCGTGATCGTCGCGATATTGTTTCAGCGCCAGATTGCGGGCAATGGAAAACAGGTAGACTTTGATGCTGCCGCGCGCCGGGTCAAAACGCTGCGGCGCACGCACCAGAGCCAGAAAGCACTCCTGCGCGATATCCTCCGCGATATCCTCACGCCGCGTGAGCCGGTACGCGAAGCTGTAGACCGCCTGGTGATGCTGGTCGAATGCGCTTTGGGGCGTCAAAGTGTTCCTGTTGACTATTACCGTGAGAATAGCCCCAGGATACGGGTGGACTTTCGCAAACACCGAATATCAGCGAATCAGGCGTGCGCGCTGGAAAAAATACGCCAGATAGACCTGTGTCACCAGCGGCGGCGGGGGCGATGGTTGCAGATTCGTCGTCGTCGCAGATCCCTCATTGCGGTAAACGTAGGGCGCCACGGAAACGAGCTGCCACCCCTGGTCCGAGAGCGACTGCAACTGCACCGGATCCACCTGCGCGTACTCCCCAGGCGTCGCTTCCTGCGGGTAGACCGAAAGCAGCTCATACGGAGCGTACACAGGAGCCTGCGATGAGCCGCCGGTTGAGATCCGTCCCGGCGCGGTTCGCCGGGTCTGCGCCACCAGGAATGCGGTCGCGCCCACGAGTAGGCAGATGAATAGGGCTTTCTTCATACAGACCATGACGCCTGGCCAGGCGAAAGCGTGCAATCCTTTCGTGATGATATGTAGCGTAGGCCTTTGGCCTGCGCCCGGTTGCAAAACGTCTCCAGTGCTGCCATCGTAATTCAGTAAGCTTCCCTATATGCGCGATCTCCCTTTGCGACGGTCGTTCCTGGCAAACGGCCTGCTCACCGGCCTGGCGATGACGGCGCGGTCCCTCCGTGCACAGGACGAGTCTCCCGACGCCAGCCCCCCGCCCACATTCTCAACCGATGTGAGAGTTGTGAACGTCCTCGCCACGGTCCGCACCAAAGGTGGCGAAATCGTCGCCGACCTCACGCAGGACGATTTCCTGCTCTCGGAAGACAACCGTCCCCAGACCGTCAAATTCTTTTCCCGCGAGATGAATCTGCCGCTGATCCTCGGCCTGCTGGTGGATACCAGTGCGAGCCAGCACGCCATCCTGGCCGAAGAGAAGCTGGCCAGCTTTCGCTTTCTCGACCAGATCCTTCGCGAGAATATCGATAAGACATTCCTCGTGCATTTCGACTTTGAGGCTGAGCTTCTGCAGTCGCTGACCTCCTCGAAACAGAGCCTTCGGCGGGGGCTGGACAAAATTGGGACGCCGGTCGCCATCCTCGCCGCGGCCGAAGCCGGCGCCACAACGCTCTATGACGCCGTCGACCTGGCATCCGCCGAGATCATGCGCGGACTCGAAGGCCGCAAGGCGCTCCTGCTGCTGACCGACGGCGTGGACCGTGGCAGCCATTTCGCGCTCGATGAGGCAATTGAGGCGGCCCAGCGCGCCAACACGCTCATCTACTCAATCCTGTTCGAAGGCGATGAAGGCGGGCCTGCCGCCGCCAGGCTGGAAGCGGAAGGCGCCCAGGTCCTGCGGAAAATGTCGCAAGAGACAGGTGGCGGCTTTTTTCAGGTTTCCCGCAAACTTGGAATCGACGCCATTTATTCCCATATCGGCGATGAATTACGCAGCCAGTACAGCATCGGCTACACGCCCGACCGTTTGCCGGACAGCGGCGCATTCCGCGCCATCGGCCTGAAAGTCCGGCGCAAAGATTTGGTTGTCCAATGTCGCCAGGGCTACTATCCGTTGCGGAACTAATGGGCTGCGTCAGAAATCCCATCGGTTTCGCAGTCTGATTTGGGGCAGGCGGTTTCGCCTGCCTCCTGTCGAGCGAAGCTCGAGTTTCTACGGCCTCGTCTCACGCGTACACCCGCGGGACTTCGCTGCCCGCGGGCATTCCCAAACCGTCGATCTCGGCTGGCAGCTTCTGAAAAAGCATGCGCTGGGGGAACAAGTGGAGTGCGATGTATTCGCCGCCAGTTCCGGAGTTGGATGCGTCGGTCGACACTACGCCGTTAACAAGGGTCGAATCGCCAGGTAGTTCGGAATGTTGGCCCCGGCCTCAGTCCGTCAATTCCCGGAGGGCCTCTCCACCGAATCGATTACCAGAATTTCAACCGGCCGCTTAGTTGGAACAAGTTTGAGTCCGAGCTGTTCCTGGACCGCTGTAAAAATAGTCGGGTCGCCTGGCTCTGACGCCACGCCGGGGGCAGACGGCGAAGGTGGCAACGAGGGTAGCCTCCCTAAGGCCTGGTCACGCGCAAAGGTCAGATGAATCTCAAATCTTCCGCTCACTCCGGTTTCGTCGATCACGGGGCGGTCGACGACCCGATTGAGCATTTTTGCCAGCTCGTCCAGAGTGGCTCCGTCAGCATTGACCGCGGGCTTTATCATGGAGATGATCTGCATGCAATACCTTTGGCCGGGTGGCAGTGCGGACCATGATGCGTACGGTGTGTCCGGGGCCGAAACGCAACTTCCTTCCTGAAATGGCTTCAGCTTTGAGGTGTCTTTAGCGACAGTGAGCGCATACACCGGCGACTCTCTGGTTTCCCTGTGGATCTTCAGTTTGAATCGGTCTTCGAGGAGGCGCTGCAGCATCGGTCCGGCCATCATTGCCACACTCGGGTGGCCATCCGCGGTTGCCTCGATTTTATAGCCCTGGGAATGAACCCAGTTCGGCCCCCCAATGATCGTGACCATGGGATCGTTGTGGGGACGGCCTTCGGCGTATTGGACATAGGCGCGCTCAATGAGCCCGAGAAACATACTATCGTCAACCAGGAAATCGCACCCCAGGTTGAGCCTTCCCGGGGAGGAGTGTCCGTCCCGGTCCTCGATGGGGCGGCTGTATACTCCCTCGCAAGGCCTGATGGAGGCCGCGTCAAAGCCGGGCGTCGCTGCAGATTGAGCGTGCAGTCCGCCAATGACGATCGGAAGCGTAACCGCCATTATTCCCGCGGCGGCCAGCAGCAGCTTCTTTGCCATGCTCATCCGAATCGTTGCCGGATGCGTCATAATGCCCCGGATGCGCTCCCTGAGATTCGAGCCCGTCACTCCCGCGACGCATTCGAGCGGCGATTCCAGGTATAGCTCGCAGACTTTCAGGATGCCCTCGGCGTATATCTTCGGCTCACTGCCGAGCCGCAGGACTTCTTCGTCGCATGCGCGCTCGCGCTCCGCCACCAGCCGTGTTCCCATCCACCACACGAGCGGATGAAACCAGAAGATCGACTCGACCACCATGTAGATCGCGGCTGTCAGATTGTCGTGGCAACGGACGTGGCAGATTTCGTGCGCGAGGATTGCTTCCCATTCGGCCTGACTAAGTTGCCCGGCCATCCCGTCGGGCAGCATCAGGACAGGACGGAACATGCCGAATACTCCGGGCTCGCAGAGCGCGGGCGAGGATACCACCGGAATTCCGACGTTCATCTGTAATTTCGAAGCCTGGCGTACATCGGTGCGGACGCGTATCCAGCGGCGAACCCAGCAACTCGCGATGGCCATAAATCCACAAGCCCAGATGCCGAGCAGAATCGCAGGAACAGGATCAGTCGTGTTCTTTGGAGCCGCCGGCGCGGCCAGGAAAACCGGCTGCGCGACATCACCTATCACGAACGAGATCGCTGGCTGGGTCATCGCCCGAGCCAGCGCCGGAGCGTTCGGCGTCCATTGAGGCATCGTCAGGTGGCTCCCGAGGCTGACCAGGACTCCAAACGGAACCAGAAACTTCACCAGCCCGATGAACCATACCCAATACCGCGTCCGCGCCCGATTTCTCCTGAGAAGCAGAGTCAGCAGCCCCGCCGTACCGGCGAACAAGGTCGATTGCCAGATGTGGGCGATCATTCTGACTTGTCCTTTCGTTCCAGCTTTCGCATGTCTTTCCGCGCTTCGTCAATGTCCTCACGCGTCAGTTGGCCGGATTCAATCAGATGGGCCATCACGAACCTCGCTCGCCCGCCGAACAGCGTCAGCATCTCGTCAATCAGTCCGCGCTGCGCGTCGTCACGCGAGATGACGGCGGCGAAGACATTTGCTTTACCAATCGTCTTCACGATCCGCAGCGCCTTCTTGCGTTCCAGCCGGTTCACGGTGGTCTGCACGGTTGTGTATGCCGGCCGGCCCCGTTCCGGAAACGCCTCCTGTATCTCCCGGACGCAGCAGTCACCGTGATCCCAGAAGGTTTCCATGATCTGCATTTCCAGCCTGGTGAGTTTCAGTCGGACCATTTGGCTATGCATCTTCAGTACATTCACATTACTATCATGATAGGCGTCACAACGCAAGATATTTTTTAAGGCGCGGTTTGCCTCGCTTCACGGTTACGGCTTGCCGGGCAGTCTATACCGTCAGGCTGGAGTGATCGCCAGGTCGTCGACCGACGCGTCAACGAATCGCTCGTGTAAAAGCATAGGGCTGGCACCGCTGGCGGCGTACTCCGACGCCAGTTCGACGTCCAATTCAAACCCTCGTCCAATCAGCTCCTTGCCAGATCCGCATCGGGATAGAGCCCCGCGCAGGTCGTGGCGAAGGCGCGTAAAAGTTGCGACAGCCATCTCTGCCTCCGGCGAAGGCCTGCCCGAGAGCGCTTCGAGCACGGCCCCGGCGCCGAGGAGGTCTTCCAGGCAGGGGCGAAGTGACGAATCGCCCCAATGCTCTCCAGCAGGAATGACAGCGATGCACGGGCCATGAGCCGCCGCCCGCTTTGCTACTGCAACTGCATTCCTCAGGCAAGCTGTATACACGGGTGGACCCTTCGCGCTGAGGGCGAGTGTACTTCCGTTCGGCGAAGGCAGGACCAGCGCTGTTCCGCGGGGGAGTGAACGAAGGGATGCCGGGGAAAGCGTGTATTGATCCCCGCCGCGCCGCCCCTGTGCCAGAATCGCCCCCTTTTCGGCGGCGAAACGTCCCGCTCCGTCGTCCTTCCCCCGCTCTTTCCAACGGTACGGGAGGACGGACGCTCCGTTTGACACGGCGATGTCAACGGCTGTCGAGAACGACAACACGTCGACGATTACGACCGCGTCGCTTGAGGCTTGGAGTGCGAGCAGGCCATTCAATCCCCACTCACATCTCAGGTCGAATTCCCTCTGGTCGAAATACACCTCAGCAGATTACCATCGGCAGACGATCACCCGCGAGCAATCCGCAATGCTTACCGATCTGCCTGCCCCTGACCCCGCAAACCCTGTTATTCTAATCGTTTGGTTTCCAACTCATAGCTACAGGAGAATCCACATGAGAATCGGCGTTTTTACCCCCCTGCTGTCCCAACTCTCGATTGACGACGTCATGAAAAAGCTGAAAAGCCTCGGCGTCACCACTTTCGAGCTCGGCACCGGCAATTACCCCGGGGACCCCCACTGCAAGCTCTCGCTCCTCGAAAGCAAGACAGCCCTGAAAGAGTTCAAACAGAAGCTCGACGACAACGGCTTCACCATCAGCGCCCTGAGCTCCCACGGCAATCCGCTGCATCCCAATCCGGCCGTCGCGAAGAAATATCAGGAAGTGAGCCGGAAGACAATTCTCCTCGCGGAAAAGCTGGAAGTGCCGGTCGTCATCGACTTCTCCGGTTGCCCCGGTGACAGCGACAAAGCGAAATATCCCAACTGGGTCACCTGCCCCTGGCCGCCGGAATATCTCGACCTCCTGGCCTGGCAGTGGGACAGGAAGGTCACGCCCTACTGGAAAAAACACGGCAAGTTCGCCGCCGATCACGGCGTGAAAGTCGCCGTCGAAATGCATCCCGGTTTCGTCGCCTACAGTCCGGAAACCATGCTCCGCCTCCGCGAAGTCGCCGGTCCATCGGTCGGCTGCAACTACGATCCCAGTCACATGTTCTGGCAGGGCATCGACCCCATCGCCGCCGTGCGCGTGCTCGACGATTGCATCTACCACGTCCACGCCAAAGACACCCAGATCTACGAGCGCAATCTGCCGAAAACCGGCGTGCTCGATACCAAGCTCTATACCGATGAGCGCAACCGCGGCTGGATCTTCCGCACCTGCGGCTACGGTCACGGTGCGGAATGGTGGAGCGAATTCATCTCCACCCTGCGCATGTTCAATTACGATTACGTCCTGTCGGTCGAACATGAGGACACCCTCATGTCCCCCGAAGAAGGCCTCACGAAAGCAGTACGCTTCCTCGACGCGCTGGTGATTCGCGATAAGCCGGTCGCAGCCTGGTGGGTGTAGCGTAGGCCTTTGGCCTGCGCCTTTGTCTGTAAAGTAGGCCTTAGGCCTGCGCCTTTACCACGCGGAAGCGGTAAAATGATCAAGAGCTCTATATGCCCAAACGAATAGTTCCACAGGTTCTGCTTCTGGCGATGGCAGCCATCGTCCCCGTCTGGAGCCAAAGCACAAACACAGACCCCAAAGCGGGGGACCAGAACGGCAACGGCCCGCCCGCGTGGGTGATGAGCAAGGGCCAGAGTGACGGCGCTCCCACGAAGGAAGAAAAGAAAGCGGCCACCATCGAAAGACCCGTCAGCGGCGTGATTACCAATGCCGATGGCAAGCCGGTCGTGGGCGCGGTAGTCCAGCTCAAGAACACGCGCACCCTCCAGGTCCGTTCCTTCATCACTCGCGAGAAAGGTGACTATTATTTCGCCGGTCTCAGCAAAGATGTCGATTACGAACTCAAAGCGCAGTCCAACGGCCATACCAGCTCCACCCATACCCTGAGTTCGTTCGATACCAGGCCGCAGCCGGTCCTCAATCTTCAGATCAAGTGATTTGAACGGCCGTTTCCGGAGGACAATCTCTCCGGTTGCGGCTACCATTGAGTTATGGCTTCGCACACGGCACCCTGGGACCCGCTACGCGACGCCGATGCGCTCTACAGTCTCTTCCTGCTTCGCGACCACGCCAACGACGGCAAATTTCTCACCGGCGTCATCACCACCGGAATCTACTGCCTTCCCTCCTGCCCGGCGAAACGCCCGAAGCGCGAGAACGTCCGTTTTTTTCATAACCCCGATGAAGCCCGGCGCAGCGGCCTGCGGCCCTGTTTCCGCTGCCGTCCCGATTCTTTTTATCGCGGCGAAGAATTTCACGAGAGCCTGTTCGAGCAAACAGTGGCGCGGGTTCTGGCGAATCCCGGCGCGTTTCCAGGTATTCCCGACGTTGCGCGCGCCGCCGGCGTGAGCCGCACCGCGCTCAACGATCTCTTTCGCGAGCACGCGCACGAATCTCCTGGCGCGTTCCTGCGGCGCGTGCGGGTGGATTTTGTCTGCCAGTTGCTGGAAAATGGCGGCAAACCGGGCGATGCCGCCGCGTCAGCCGGTTTTGGCAGCGTGTCTTCGTTTCATCAGCAGTTTTCCGCGCGTACGGGTCTGACTCCCGCTGCATACGCTGCGCTCGGCGGCGTGAGCCGGTTTACCCTGCGCCTGCCGGATCACTACCGCACGCGCGAGATTCTCGATTTCTTCGGTCGCGACAAAGAAGGCGTGAGCGAGCGCGTCACTCCCGATGGCTTCACGAAATGCTTCGACGTCTCAGGCCGCGCCGCATCGGTGCAGGTTCAGTTTCGAAAAAACGAAGCCATTTGCGAAACCGATGCGGGCGATTCATACGCTGCGCATCGGGCCGTGCGGCGCATGCTGGGCTTTGAATCCGATGCCGCGGCGTTCGACCGCCAGTTCGCGGCTGATACCGTGCTCGGCGGTATGTTCCGGCAACAGCGCGGGCTGAGGATTCCCTGCACTCCCGACCCGTGGGAAGCGCTCGGCTGGGCGATCATGGGTCAGCAGATCAGCCTGCAGGCAGCCGTCACTCTGCGACGCGGCGTCATCATAGCGCTGGGGCAGCCTCACGCCAACGGACTCCGCGCGTTCCCAACCGCCGAAGCAATAGCAGCGGTGGACGTCGACTTCCTCCGCCAACTCAAATTTTCCAACTCCAAAGCGGAGTATCTGCTCGCCGCCGCGCGCGCCGTCGCGAATGGTGACATGCCCCTCGCGCGTATCCGCCAGCTTTCCGCCCGCCATGCCGCGCGCTTACTCGGCGCAATTCGCGGAGTCGGCCCCTGGACCATCCAGTACGTTTTTCTGCGCGGCGCGGCGTTTGCCGATTGCCTCCCGGCCGGTGATGCCGGGCTGTCGCGCGGACTCGGTAATGTAACCGGCGAGCGTCCCGACGAAAACGGCGTGAAGGCCGCGCTGGATCGCTTCGCCCCCTATCGAAGCCTCGCGGCTTGCCATGTCTGGGCGAGTCTGCACCACGCTGGTTAAAAATATGAAAATCGAAACCCCATTCGGTCCGGTCCATGCAGTAGTGAACTCCGACGGAGCCCTCACAGAACTGAAGTTCGGCCAGTCCTCCGCCTCCAGCGCCGCGACCAATCCAGCCGTAGCGCAACAGCTCAGCGAATTCTTCGCAGGCAAGCGAAAAACCTTCGACCTCTCCATGGCCCCCGAAGGCACCGATTTCCAGAAACGCGTCTGGGCGGAACTCGTGCGCATCCCGTACGGCGAAACCATCAGCTATTCCGAGCTGGCGAAACGAGTCGGCAGCAACGGCGCGGCGCGGGCTGTAGGACGTGCCAACGCCACAAACCCCATCGCGATCGTTGTCCCCTGCCATCGCGTGATCGGCGCGGACGGCTCACTGACCGGTTACGCGTACGGCGTGGAACTCAAGCGCGACCTGCTGGATTTTGAACGCGGTCAGGAAGCGCGACTCTCGACTTTGCTCCAGGTCTGTGGTCCGGCTCCGTGTGGGGCAGGCGGTTCCGCCTGCCCTTGATCGAACGAAGCTCGGGTTTTCTGCGGTCCTGTCTCTCGACTCCATCTCTGCACGAAGTCGCGGAAATGCTTTTTCCTCTTGCTTGCGCCGTCTGCTATGCAAATGCGGGTCGGGCGAAGCCAGGACGCGGCGATTCGCCGCGTCCTGAGAGCCATGGGCAAACGCAGCTATCGCTGCTTTAGTGCAGGCATACCGCGCGTTTCCACTCCTCGCTCCACGACGCAGGCCATCGCTCCCGAACCGTGTCGCGCATCGCCTCAAGCATCTCCGGCTTCGACCCAACCCGCGTAAACAGCGCCGCCAGCTCCTGAGCGGAGCGGAACAAAAAACCAGTCGCCCCGTCCTCGATCTGTTCCCGGATGCTGCCGCCATAATCCAGCGCGCAAACCGGCAAGCCGCCGCCGAACAGATCCACCACCTTCATAGCGAGATCCAGCCGCGAACTCGACCGGTGCAGACTCAATCCCAGATCGGCGCGGCGAATCAGCGCCCGGTATTCCGCTTCGCTCAGGAAACCGGTATCCACCAGCACTCCCTTCGCGCGCAGTGTCTCCAGCCGCGCCCTCAGTGAGTCTTCCTTCGCGCCTTCTCCCGTGATGTAAACGGTCACGCCGGCGTCAGGAGCCAGTTCCAGCGCATCCAGCAGCAGTTCGATATCTTCATCCGCGGTCCAGCCCGCGGGATACACCGCAATCAGCCCACCGCTCCGCCGCTCCTCAGCCTCCGTCTCAAGCCAGGGCTTGTCGTACAACACCTCCGCGCGAATACCGTGCTGCAGCAAATCTTCCTGCATAGCGCGCGATACGCACAGATGCTGCGCCATCCTGCGCCCCGCGCTGAATTCATACCACCGCGCCAGCCGCACCAGCCAATGCGAATTTCCGAAACGCAGCGCGAGCAGCGAGAATCCGTAATTGTGCCAATCCACCACAACGGTGGATCCCAGTAGCCGCGCCGCCACCGCGACAGCCGTGAACGTAGGAAACGACGGCGGATTCTGCATCAAAATAGCCCCCGGCTTTTCCCGCAGCAAAGCGCGAACCAGCGCCGGAAACAGCCGGCTCATCCGCCACCCCGCCGTAAGCGCGAAGCGAACACTGGAACTCCCGCGCGGCGCACTCTTTCCGCCCTCCAGCGCACGCACGCGAACACCCGCAGGCGCCTCGAACTCCCGTCCGCGATATCCGATGAGCACCGCCTCAAACCCGTTCGCCACCAGTTCCCGCGCGTGATTCACCATCCGCGGACTCCGCGCCACATCGCCCATCACCACCACCGCAACCAGCCTGGCGTTCATCTGCTCTCAAGCGCCGCTTCGCTCAGCGTCCCGTTCTCCAGCCGCCACGCGCGCGAAGCATGACGCAGCGCCATTGGATCGTGCGAGATCATCAGCACCGCCGGACGAAACGGCAACCGCGCCAGATTGTGCAGCAGTATCGTAATCGCTTCCTCGTCCAGATGATTCGTCGGCTCGTCGAAAATCAGAAAATCCGGCTGCCGCAGCAACGCCCGCGCCAGCGCCAGCTTTTGCCTCTGCCCGCCGGAAAGCAAAATCCCCTGCTCACCGATCGCCGACCCCAACCCCTCCGCCATCTCATCCACGAACGCGCTTGCGCCGGACCACTCCAGCGCCTGCCTCACCTCTTCGTCGCCGCAGGCAGTCAGCCCGTACGTCAGATTCTCGCGAATCGTCCCCGGAAACAGAAACGGATTCTGCGGCAGAACAGCCATCCGACCCCGCAGCGCGCGCGTATCCACCTCGTCATAAGAAATCCCGTTCACAAAAAGGCCGCCCTGCGCGGGCCGGTAAAGCCCCGTAATCAGATGCGCGATCGTGCTCTTGCCCGCGCCATTAGCTCCAATCAGCGCAATCTGTTCCCCGCGCCGAATTTCAAACGACGCTCCGTTCAATATCGGCGCGTCCTCCCGGTATCGGAACCACGCATCCTCCACCCGCACGCTGCCGATAGAATCCACCACGCGCGTTCCCAGGTACGGATCTCGCTCCGTAGCCTGCATCAAAGCGTCTAATTCGCCAAAAGCCCGATGCCCGCGCCGCACCGGCGGCACCGAATCCACAATGGTTCGCGCCTGCACCGCGAACAGCGCGGCAGCCGCATAGAAGACCATCACCTGGCCATGCGTAGTGTGTCCCGAGGCCAGCAGCCATCCGCCTGCCAACAGCGCGCCCAGCGTGCAGGTCAGCAGCACGAATCCCTGCAAGACCTGCTGGGCCGCGTCGAACCGGTTTAGTTCCAGCGAAATGTCGCGCAGTTCCCGCACATTCTGCGTCTGCCGCGCAATCTCAAACTCCTCCGCCGCGTGCGACCGCGTCAGATCGTGCGCCTGAATCATAAACCGCGCGCCGCGGCTGAACGTCTCCCACGCCAGCCGGACGTTTTCCTGGCGAAACCACGCATGCCGTTCCGCCGCGCGATTCAGCACGAACAACACTGGCGCCACCACCGCCAGCACCGCCGCGTACAGCGGCTCGATCCGCACCAGAATCCAGAACAGCACCACCGCCGCGCAGGCGCCCGGCAGCATCTGCGTAATCACCGCCGTATTCATCGAATCGATGACGCCCGTTTCGTAGACCATCGTCAGATGCAGCTTTTCGGCGTCCGCCTGCGTGTGGAATGCTCGCGGCAAAAAGTAGAAATGAGCGATCGCGCGCGTGCGCAGCGTCGCCAGCACATCCTGGCTCACCCGCAGCGCCGTCGTCCGTATCCACCACGCCAGAATCAGCGCCGCCAGTTGCAGCCCCATCAACTCGGCCGCCGCCAGCCAGAACTCTCCCCCGATTCCTCCCGCCGACACCTGGGTTGCCACGTGCGCCGTCTGCGTCCCCGCGCCGCCCGGCAGAATCTGATCGAAAATCCGCCGCAGAATCGCCGCGCCCGGAATCCACGAAAACGACTGCGCCAGTCCCGCCAGCGTCAGAAGGAATAAGGACAGCCGGTGATTGCGAAAACAGGCCGCGTATGAGCGCCACCTGCTGTGGTTTTCAGGGAGATTCACGTGAAGACTAGTAGAATAATAGCGAATTGCCTTTACCGCCAGCCAGAAGACGTGTTGCTGTGACGGGCGGTGGCACGGCTGGCCACATTCTCGCCGCTCTTGAGATATTATCCGCCTACCGGAAGCAATTCGGGTGCGAAGGTCTCTTCATCGGCAGCGAGGTCGGTTTCGAATCCCGTCTGGCCCCCGATAGCGGAGAGCGCACGGAACTGATTCCTGCCCTGCCGTGGGCTCGCCAGTCCCTGCGAGGCCGCTTACGCGCATTCGCAGGAACCGCCCGCGCTGTCTTCGCGGCCCGCCGCATTCTCCGCCGTGAGCGCACCGAAGCAGTGATCGGGACGGGCGGCTACGCGTCCGTGGCGCCGTGTTTGGCTGGGCGGCTGCTTGGCCTTCGAGTCGTGATCCACGAGGCGAATGCCGTTCCGGGGCTGGCCAACCGCCTTCTGGCTCGCATTGCGGATCTGGTCTGCGTCGATTCCGCGGAAACCGCCCGTCATTTCGCTTCGAAGCGGGTCAGAGTGACCGGCACGCCCTGTTATTCCGTGCCGCCATCCGGCGCGTTGCCCGCGCCGCCGCACCGTTTTATCGTGCTCGGCGGTTCGGAAGGCTCGCCCTGGCTGAACCGGCGCGTGCCCGCATTGTTCGCCGAGTTGCGCCGCCGGTCGATTGATTTCACCGTGCATCATCTGACGGGCATGGAAAATCCCGACGCCACGCAGGAAGTTTACGACAACGCGGGCATTCCCGCCCGCGTGGAGGGCTGGGTGACAGACATGTCCAGCGTGTACGCGGGCGCGACGCTGGCGATCGCCTGCCCTGGGGCGCGTACCCTCGCCGAGCTTTCGAACGCCGGAATTCCGTCGTTGCTGACGCCGCTGCCGGGCATCGCGCACGGCCACCATAGCGCGAACGGGCGTCTTTATTCCGGCCAGGCGGGAGCGCGCTTCGTCGCCGAAGCCGAGTGGAACACGGCGGAGCTGGCGGAGTGGATCGAATCGCTGCTGGCGACGCCGGACGTTCTCCGCGCGATGGGAGAAAAAATGCGTTTGCTCGCGCGCCCCGACGCCGCGGAAGCGATCGTCCAGGAAGTGGAGAAACTGTTCGATCAGGCAGCGTAGGGGAGCCCAACCCCGGGGAGGCCACATCGGTGGGTTACCGGCCATGCCGCCGCGTGGATTAGCGAGGGCAACGGCAAGGGTAAAGGGGATTACGTCGCAGATTACGCGACCGATTGCATGGGCGCGCCACTCTACCCGCCGCCTTTTGCGGCACTGAAGAGGGTCTGAATGAAGTTGACGTTGAAAGTCACTCCAACATACGCGGACTTCTGGAATTGTTGAATCGTCACCGGAGCTGCGCTGGACGTCGGATCGTTTATGCCCGCCTGCGACAACCTGCTGATCTGCCCTATATGCATCCCCACGTTAAGCTGGAATCCCCGGAACAGGACTTCCGAGCTGGCGCCAACGAAGAAATCCGTCGACGGCGAAGTCAGCGAGAGACCGAGATTCAGCGCCGGCATCAGATCCCAGGGGTGCCACTTTCGCTCCGAATCGAGCCGGCGCGTATAAATCATGAAAAACAACACCGGGGCGACGGTATGTGTTCCAGGCGGATTCAACACCGTTTGGTAAAGCTCCGGCGACGGTATGCACGGTTGGGGGGATCCTGTCGGGCACGTAACCGCAGGTGCCGTTTCCTGGCGGCTCCACGATTGGTTGCGCGACCAGCTGTAAATCATCCCCGACGCTAAGTTGTAGCGCGATAGATTGTGTGTCTGCGGAAACGTGGTATTCAGCAGTGTGAGCGGTTGCTCGGTAGGCCCTGGCGTGGCGGGCGCAAATACCGCGGTAACCGCTGCCGACGCTGGCGGATTCTGCGTCGATTGGTTCCCCTGTCCCGCCGTAGACGGGGTCCCTCCGGTCGCGGGAGTTGAGTTGCCATTTTGCTGGCCTCCCGCCGCCACGCTGAACGAGTGGCTCGTTGCCGTGCTGGTGCTGCTGTCGCTCCAGCCGGCAAAGGTGTATTGGACGCCGGACAGGCTCTGCGTGGAAGCCGTGCTCAGTGCCACCGTGGACCCAGGCGCAAAAAACCCGACTGCCGGTCGGTTTTTCGAAATCCCGTTCACACTAAACCAAAGACCCGGCGGGTCCGTACTGACCGTCACCGGAATCGCCGTCCCGGAGGTGCTGAGGGCAAAGGTCGCAGTAAGTGTCGGCTGTGTCGAACAGGTCCACGCAGTCGCCCCCGGCAACGCCGTCATCGTAAAATCCACAGGGTGTTGAGCTGCTCCTCCGTCGCTCCATCCCTGAAATGTATAGAGTGCGCCGTTCAGGTATTGCGGCAGACTCGCGTCCACGGTTGCCGTTGCCGTTATCGATCCGCCAGCTGCCGGAACCGTCCCTGCAGGGTACGGGATCTTAACAACGGCTGGGGTGACCGCCGGAGTACCGCCTGTCGCCGCGAAAACTTCATCCGCGCCGTATCCCACTCCGACGAAAAGTCCGGCCGGGGACGTAGCCATGGGTAGCGTGCACGATCCCGCGAAGGTCCCCTGATTAAAGGTTGCCGTATAGCGAGAACCGCCTGCAACCGCCGGAAAAGGAGCAGTCACAGGAGGACTCCAGTTGCCCAGGTTATACTCCTTCGAACCCAGTTGCTGCTTCGGGGGGGCATAAAGGTGCATGCTGGTACCGGCAGCGACAGGTAGAACGACCGGCGGGAGCTGCTGCAGGACGTAGCCAATTCCATTAACGGACGCAAGTAGCCCGTTCGTATTAGCGTCCAAAGTCAGCGAAGCGGTGCTCGGTGCTAGCTGCCAGGAGTTCCCGTAGTTGGCCACCAAAGTCACGGGCTCCTTGCCTACCGTTACTGTGATGGGGCAGTTCCACCCTGGTGCCAGTGCGACTGGAGGGACACACTCCTTCGCGGTATCTTCGCCGCCATCGCTCCAGCTTTGCACCTGTTGAAGACCTCCGTTGAGCATCTGGCTCCCCGGCGCCGAAACTTTAATCTCGCCTGCGGGACAATCGAACACAGGAGCCTCGCCACCTGTACACCCGTCCGGCCGTGAAATGTTTGCGCCGCGCGGATTGCTGAACACTGTGACCGGGACCGTGAATTTGCCATTGCGGGCGAATTCCGCCGTCACGTTCATCGGGCTGGAACCGATCACGACATCGTGTGACTGCCGACCGCCGTCGCTCCACCTGACAAATGTGTAGCCGGGATTATCTGCCTTCACAACCGCTACTCGAACTGTCGAGCCGGAAGGAAAGCCCGTCGTGATCGGACCGGCGTAGGATACGTCACAAACCTTGATTTTCGGCTCGCTGGGTTTGCCCCCCGGCGAGATCTCGCCGCTCACGCTGAACCCGACGGTGAGGGGCACTGTTGACGGAGCCTGCGCCACGATCGCAACGCTGAGCACCGTATCTCCCAACAACGGATTGCCTGTCCAGGGGATATAGTAAAACGGCCCTGACGGGCTCCCCCCATCTAGCTTTCCGGCCTTGGCGATAGCCTGCCTGCCGCACCCGCTATTGGCCTCACCGCTGGCCGCAGCGCCACCAGCCCCCTGGGCTGCCTGGCTGCCACCGCCGCCGCTGGGTGGGGAGGCGGGGTTCGCGACTATAGCTGGTTGAAGCGCGTCCGGGTAAAGCGTGGACCCATTTTGCGACTGAATCGTCATCCCCAGGAGGCGCACGTCATATTGAAGCAGCAGGCCGTCGCCGTCGTAGATAGCCAGAATCGCACCGTCGCCGAGCTTCAGCGGATTCCAGTTCTGTGTGGGCTGCGAGGGAGTCCGCTTATTGTCCACATCCTTGCAGCCCTCGATGAAATCCGGATCCCGGTTCTCGAGGATTTTGGCATCTGGTTCCGCCGGGAGCGGATCGTCCCATTTCGGTGGCTTATCCTTACAAGTCATCGGCACCAATATTACGGGGATCGCGTACGATTTGGTTTCGGTGGCTCTGTACCAGATATAACGAGGTGGGCTCCTCCTGTTCCATGGCTTGTACCCGCCCTTCGTGCGCCCAGACGGGCCGAGCGCGTGAAGCACGTTCCCCGTCAGGTTCGCCTCGGCTTGCTGCCTCGTCCGGGGCAACTGGTCGATGGGGTACAACTGTGGCGGAATACTTGGCTGCTGGCTTCCACCGCCGCCTTGCCCCGGGCTGGCAGATGTCTGCCCCTTCTGCGCCGCCAACCATCCACAGGCAAGCAGAAAAATGAAAATTGCCCTCTTAAACTCGCGAATCGTCATTAGACCCCGTCTCCGTATTGAACTTCGCAGCCCGCGTGCGCGCCCTCATTGCCCCGCCGTTTGGTTCGGACAACTGGTCGTACACACCCAGACAGGCACCGAATTGCCGGTATACAGGCCAGGCAACAACGTCGCGGTCGTCCCGGTCCCCACCTGACCCTGTAGCGCGACAGACACCATATATTGACCGGCCGCCAGGTTCGCCGGCAGTTGGAATGCCGCTTGCGCCTGGCCCACCGTACCGGGCGTCATTGAGACTCCAACATTGTTCGCCGGAGCCGCGTTGGAAAACGTCAGCGTCGTCGGTATAGGCACGCCCACAGGCCCGCTCAACGTCAGCGTCACCTTCGATAGCGGAACCGGCGTCGATGGCACTGCCGCCTGGCCATCTGTTACAGCGCCCGAAAGAGCCCCGGCGCCCGTATAGTAAACCGCCACCGTGCTGCCGACGGGCGCCTGGTTCGCCGAACTGTTCTGAATCACCGGCTGCAGCGTGCCCGCCTGCAGATTCCAGACACCATAGTTGCCATAGGCGAAAATCCCCGGCGAAACCGGACCCACCGTGAACGAGTATGACGACAGCACGCCGCCGCTGTTGAGCACCAGGTTCGCCGGACTGGTCGGGGCCGTCGCGCTCAGACTGCTTTGCAGTTCATATGGGACCTGCAGGTTGATCTGACCCTTTGAAACGTAAAACAACGGCGCGCCGTAGCTGGCGGTCGCGGTACTGATCGTAGCCTGCACATACGAACTTCCGATTTCCATGAAAGACGACAACGGGTATGCACTGGCCGCCGGAGTCAGGAACGCCGCCAGGTTGGCGCCTTCGATCGGGAAAACGCTCATGATCATGCCGGGGGCGAAGACACTCTGCTGCACCGACTGCGCATCCGGGGGCGGATTGGGACTGCCCACCGGCACGGTGACCGCCGCGAACGATGCGCCGTTCATCACGTTACCGATGGTGCCGCTCGGCCCGTTAAACACCACCGCGGTGCTCGTTTTCCACGAACTCGCCGTATTGCCGGGACCGGCGTTAGCGTCCGTTCCACTGAATAAAAACTCGACAGGCTCCGGTGGCGTAATGTTGTCAGTTTCGAATGTGCCCGCGATCGAGCCACCTGCGGTAATTGTCGCCGTGCCAAAAATACTTCCGATCGATCCGCTGAGGTTCTGGTTGAAATTTGCTGCCGACGCTCCATAAGGCGTTCCAGTTGCAGTGAAGCCCGTCAGCGTTGTCGAAACGGAACCGATGTTCGTGAGCGTGATCGGGACGGTCCAGTTATACTGCCCGTTTGCCGGCATCTCCGCAACGGGCGATGGTACCGAAACGACGATGTTCGATTGTCCCTGCGCCGCGCTCACAGTGACCGCTATCGAGCTTTCCGATCCCGCAAAAATTCCATCTCCGCTGTAGATTGCCGTGACCGTGTACGTTCCTGGTGGCAACAGTCCCTGGGCCGGAGTCGCCGGACAGGCCACGGTCGGCATCCCGGTCGCGATCGGAATCGTAAGGGGGCACAGAAGAATCGGAGGCGGCGTTGTCGTCGGAGTCGGGCTTGCCGGCGGAGACGTGGTTGTCGGCGTCGAAAGCGTGGTCGGCTGCGCGTAGAAGTTCACCGCACCGGTGGGCACGGTTGGCGCCGGCGCACTCGCCGTGCCGGAGCCGGAAGCTGCCGGAGCCACCACTGCGTCGAACTGGAAAAGATTGTTAGCGGTCAGGGAATTCGGGAAGGGCAAGCCTGGACCTAACGTAATCGTGGTAGTCGTAGGCAGTCCTGAGTTCCAGTGCGTGACGAATTGAGTTACGTCCAGCGAACCCAGACCGGTTGCCTGATCGTACCCCGGTACTGCGCTGAAGCCCAGCGTCTTGGCGATATTCGTGCATCCCGTTGTCCCGGTGCCGCAGGGCACGATGTTGCCTCCCGTCGTGATGTCGTGGAACACGCCCGGCTGCCTTTGTGCGAGACTGTATAGCCCGGGATTAATGTTACCCAGACCCGGCTGGGCGCCCTGGGGCAAGTACTGGTTCAGCAGCGCCAGCACGCCCGCAAACGAAGCCGTCGCAGCCGATGTCCCGCCTGCATTCACACTGGTTCCATTCAAAACAATCGAATACGGATCGTGCGCGAACGACGCGGCAAAGGCGACGTCCGGAACCTCCCGGTTGCCTGCGGTGGTGCTGAGTTCAAGGTTTTGCTGCCACGTGGGGGCCGCATAAATCTTGCTCGTGCCCCCGCCGCTCGCCAGCAGCATGTTAAATAGCGCCGTATCGTTCCACGTTTCCTCCGGGATGTAGCCTGCCGGAGCGCCCGCCGCGCTCCAGTAGCATGCGCCCGTGGCGCTCTCGGTAAACTCGGTGCCACCGACTGCGGTCACCTCCGGTATGCTGGCCGGAAGCATCACGGCCGCGCCGTTGGTCGCCTCCGGGCTGCCAACGACGTCCGCCAGATTCGTGCCTGGCACATCGCACGCGGCTGGCCCGGCATCGCCCGAAGAGGCTAGCCAGGTAATGCCTTCGGCATTGGCCTGTTGCGCGTACGCCCGGTAAACGAGAGGATCGATGCCGGCCGCTTCCGTCTCGCAAATCCCAAAACTCATACTGAGCACAGTCGCGGTCTTATTGTCGATCGCATAAGCGGCGGCGCTGAACGCGTTCGGCCCGTAGACGTAAAAAATCTGGGCGTTCTTTGCTATAGCGCCGGCCCATTCCACATCGAGATCGGCTTCCTCCAGGTCACTGGCGTCTCCACCCGCAAACGTGCTGACGACCGGCAGCGTGGTGACGGGACTCACGTATAGGGGTGTTCCCGGCAGGGACTGTGGTGCAGGTACCGTGCCCGGCAACTGGTTGCCACTGCGAAAAGCCTTAACATCTGTCATTAACGCGGCGGTATTACTGGTCTGTCCGATAACCGCGACCGTCTGAAAAGAACCGTCGACGATCCGTGGATTCACGGTAGACAGAGGAGTAAGATCGTTCACGTCGTAAATCCTCTTGAAATTCGCCGGGTTCAGCACTCCGTTGGCCACCGGCGGATTACAAACGGTCGGCGTCGTTGTTTGCACAGGGCTCGTCTGAGGGCGGGTGCCACCCATCTGAAACGCCGGTCGCGGCTGAAAACTCGCCAGTCCCTGAAACCCCAGCGACACTTGCTGCAGCGCCGCGGGCAGGCTGGGCTCGTTGATGTTGGCGTAGCGCCGTTTTCCGCCCAGATCGATGTAGTCCACCAAAACGCCGAACGACCTCTTAAACTGCCCGGCGGTGCCGCTGAACGTTACCCAGCTGCGGCCATGCGCCGCCTCAACGTCCGTGAATCCCTCCGATTCCAGCCAGGTCGTGATCTTGCCCACATCCCCCGTGCTGACCCCGAAGCGGTCGGCAAACTCCTCCGGGGTCAACCACTTTCTGTACTGAGCGGACGCCGGATCGCGCTGTTGCGCAATCAACTGCTCGAGATCCGCCTGTTGCGCGTCTGATCTCTTCAGAACCAGTGACACGTGCTCCAGCCGCAGCGCGTCCGGCACCTGCCCCTGATCGCTGCCTGCCCGTACGCGGGGACTGACGTGACCTTTCAGAATCGCCGAGGGGCTCTGTTCAATCGCAGTGATAACCCGGTCCTCTTGCGCACAAAGCAAAGGCCCAAACGCAAGAACAACAGCCGGCAAATACCGTACTCGCCCTCCGCTGGCAAGTCTCCGGGCCATCCCTGCGGCAACGTACGGAATATGTGCCGTCCCCGAAATTCGGTAGTGGCCCACGTGCGCCCCTTTTGATTGTTCCATCTATGTCTGTTCCTCTGGCGACTGTCGTCCCAACTCAGAATCAACCCTGAGAACCTGAAGCCTGCTCTTCAACCAGCCCCGGTTTTACTCCACGTCGCGCGAACCTCGTTACATGTCTTATGTTGGTTTTTGACAGTATAACTGTGCGAATGCTCACTTTGCAATCTGATTACCTTGAAAATAGTGATTTGCGGCCGGAGTCTCGCGCGCAGAAAGGAATCATCGTTTCGACAGTTTCCACAAACGGCGTCACCAGAACGAACGCGGGTCAATTCACCGCCGTTTGTCCGCACCCATTTTTCCGCCTGCGTGTACCCCCACCAGTCCGAATACGTTGTCGCATTCGCTCCCGGCGTGCATGTGCCCAGGTCCCCGTTCGAATCGTAATAAGGCCCCGCCGAGCTGCCATACGTGGTATACAGCAGCCGATTGTAGTTGTACGCCGTCGGGTCCGTCCCGTAGTTATACGCTTACACCTTACCCATACCACTTGGGCGCGCTCGGCAGCCGAACCCGCCACCGGAGCATATTCGTGATAGTCGGAGTTCGCCAATTTACAGATTCCGCAGATGCCTTATAAACAGCGAAACGTTAAAGACAGCCAGACGACATTACCGGTAACGCGCCGATCCTCGCTGGCACGGGCTCGCCCTCATCGCTCATCATCGCTCCTTTTCCGAACAGCGTCTGAATATCTTCCGAGTGCGGCGGAGGAGGTGCCTCCCAAAACAGTGGCCGACTGGTATCGGCTTTCCAGGCCCATATCAGGAGGGCCAAGCTACTTACTAGGAGCAGGGGCTTTCTCGCGCCCAAAGGAATCAGCGAACCACCGTACCGAAGCAGAGGGGCCTTAGATAACAGCGCAAAATAAAGTGACCATGCCGTCTCGAGCGTGATAACGCCACGCAGCAATAGCCAACCCCGCCGCCGGGCCCGTTGTTCGTCTTCGTCCTGAATCTCGGGCATTTTCTTGTTGTTCCTTAACGCTCCGGTCCGACACTGCCGCCTCTTACCAGCTATATCAGGACGTCATCTCTCCATTCCAGTTGGCCGTGCCGCCACCGGTAGGCGTCGACGTCGCCCCCGTGAGCCGTTGCAGCGCATCGTAGGCATAACTGAGCGTTTCGCTCGTCGCCGATTCCGTGGCTCCCGTGATCTGCCCGTTGTTCTGCGTTCCCGAATAATTGTACTGAATCGTGTTGTACTCGTACGTGCCGGCCGTGTAGTAACAGCTGTCGTCACCGGCGCTAAACGCTTTGGACTTCATTTGCCCGTTGACATTGTAGGTCATCGATTCCGTCATCGAATTGTTCGCCCACGTGCTGCAATCCGGCGCCGTTGTGCTCAGGTAATGCACAAGATTCGTCATTCGCCCGCCGGCATCGTAGGCGACAGACCCTGCCCATGTTGTGTTCAGCCCGGTCCACAGGTAGGTGCCGGCATTGTCGGTCAGCGAGTACGGACGTCCCATGGAATCGTAGCTGTTCGCGAAAGTTAAGGGATCGGCCACCATCCAGATCTGATATGTTGAGCTTCCCAGCTGCCCCGCCGGGTAGTAGCCATAGGTGACGGCGGTCGACGCCGTATTGGTGACGTAAGACCCGCCGCTATCCCGATTCCGGCGATTAACGGTCAGCGTCTTTCCGGTTACGCCGCCGGCAGGATGATAGGTATAAGTTTCCGCATACGTGGTTGCATTCGCCCCCGGCGTGCACGTTCCTGTCGTGCCGTGAGCATCAGTGTAAGGGCCGGACAAGCTCCCGTAATCGACCTCAGCCAGACGATTGTAGTCGTATACCGTTGGATCGGTTCCATAGGTATACGTGACCTTCTGGCACGGGTCTTCGGCATGACTCAGGCCGGTTGGATACCAATGGAGCTCCGTAAGCCGCTTCTGGCTGTCGTAGACATAAGATGCCGTCTGGCCAATGGCATCCGTCTTTGTCGCGAGCGTGGTGTCGGAATTGTAGGTGTAGGTGACTGTTCCGCTCTCGGGGTTATACGCAGAAGTGAGTTGTCCCGCGTTGCCAACCTCGCCCGCTTTTCGTTCCGTCTGACCGCTTCACGCGAGACCGGTGCCGGATTCCTGATGCGCTATCGATCTCCCGATCTGCGCGCCGCTCTCTGGCAGATGCTCGCCGGCGAGGTCGCCGGCATCATTCGTTGCGCCCGCTGCTCCGCGCCTGCCTGCGCCCGCTGGTTTCTTAAAGGCGGCGACTCCAGAACCGATCGGCTGTTCTGCTCCGATGCCTGCAGGGTGCGCGCGTTTCGAAACAAAGGGAGAACGGGCTAAAACGCGCCGAACGGAACCGCGCGCAGCCTCGCACTTCGGATCAACTTCGACATCGACAACGCTTTCACGGGTGAGAGATTTTCGGTTTCTCTGCGAATCTCCCAACAATCGAAAAAACGGCGAGCATTGCGTACAGATCCCCTATGCCGATAGGGATGATTACTACGGCAGGCACCCACTTAGTGTTCCAGGGAACAAACAAGATCGCCAGGACATGAAGGATCACAATGATGGTAGTGGCGATCCAGAACCATGGATGTCGCCTCAGGCGCCAGCGCATCGTAATCGCGAGGGCAATGATCGCGAGTGAGGTAAGGGTTGGGCGCGCAAGAGATAACTCGCCAAAATGGTCGAACAAAAACATCACCGGGAGGCCGCCGACAATTATGCAAAGCACTCCCCACCAGGGTAAACGCATTTTCCTGTCTTCTGCAGTTATCACTTTGCCTAATTGCAATTCGCAACCGCCTTTCCAGAGCCATAGAGGTCGTTGAGAATCGAGAGACCGGAAATGAGCTGACCAACGATCGGTAGGGCCCCGCCGAGTGTAGCCGCGATTCCCCCGACGCCAAGGCCGGTGGAAATCAACCCTGTCGAAGACGTTTCACTCGCCCCCAATCCGGTGGTGCTGATCCCGGTTGCCATTTGAACTGCGCCGATCGTTTGGTTCCCGGCCACAATTCCGCGGAAGTCAAGAGCCCTGTCGATCAGTCTGGAAACCAGGCCACCCTCAGGAATCAGACCTATCGCATCGATACCCACATGCAACAAGCCGCTGCCGAGTGCGCCCATGATACATGAAGATCCTCCACCACCACCAGCCGAGGGCGAGAGAGGGTCGCCACCCAGGAAACCCAAACATCCGTTCGAATTAGAGGCGCTATAACAAGGATCAGGGAGGATGCCGGACCCGCCGCAGCCAACAACGGAATCGTCGCCGCAGGTCCCGGTTGCGGTAAACGTGATGGTCCCGCCGACGTTGGACCCAGCGGTGGGATCATAAGTCCCGCCGTTCAAACTGACCCCGCCCGAATCACCGTTGACCTGCTCAAGGAACGTTTGATTCTCTGAGCAGGCTCCGTCTCCTAAGTCCTGAAGAATCCATACGCCGTCGGGCGGAGCATCGTCCCAATAGTTGTACTGGTTATCTTCCACGCATAAGCCCTTCGGGTCATTCCGATTTACCGGATCGCCACCCACATAGGCATACGCGTTCCAGCTTCCAGGATTCTTTGGATGGGCACCCGCATGGCCCGGATCTACGGTATTAAACCTGCCATACGCCGAAGCATAATACCGATTCTGCGCATAATCGAGCGTCGAGAACGAATCCCTCGTATACGTCGTTATCCTGGGTCCATTGCATTCGTCGTATAAGAAGGCATCTAAGCCGGTCGCAGTGCTGGAGATAACAGCATCGAAACCCCGATGCTGTGTCGGCGTTGGAAGCCGAACCCCCCGACACGGTTTTTCGACCGTGGCGAATATGCCGCAGACTACTGCGTCGGCGGCTAAAGAAAAAACTCCGGTATCGTTCGGATTCGCCCTCGTCATGCGCGTGTGTCTATTGTAGCGGCTTTTTTGAAAGGCATTCTTGATTGCCGCGCATGCGCGCGGTAAGGTACCAGCCCCCTTTCCCTCGAACTGGATTTTACGCAGCGGTCCTCGCCGTCAAGGGTTCGCTTCGCAGCTGAAACCGCGCCCTTGACTGCTCCGGGCCGCCGCGAAGAAACTGCACCTGGGTATGAGGGAAAGGGGGCCTTGTTCAGGCGCGTTACTCTGCGCCCGCAGCTTTGCGCCACATCCGGAATATCGCTTCGAACTGTTCGCCGTAACCGAGCATGTCGGGATATGCGGCGTGTTCGGCGATGCCTGCCAGCACGCGCAGCATGTCCGTCGCAATCGCCGTATCCACGCTCCACAGATGCGTCAGGTCGAAGCCGCCGCACTCTTCGGCGTTCCACCATGCCAGCAAAAAGCCGGCTTACGCTTACGTACGGCTTTTCCCATCATGCCCCCGCATACGCGCGTTTTTCGCCCGTACTATGATAAACGCCATTTGAGGCAATGGATATAAGGGTTTCAGCGGCCCGCGAAGGCCCCGCGATCCCACCGCGAAGCCCCCGCGAGGTGGCCTCCTCCCCCCGCGAAGTTCGCATCGTACTCATATAAAAACGCCTGCCCGCGACCGCCCTGATGCACCAGCAGATCCGCCAACCGGCACGTTCTCCCGCAGCAGTTCCACGGCGTGACGAAAGCTCACGCCTTCGGCCTTCATGACCCAGTCGATAGCTGTCCCGCCTGCCTGGCACGCACCCAGGCAGTGCCATAGATTCTTCTTCGGGCTGATTACCAGCGACGGCTCCCGGTCGTCGTGAAACGGGCACAGCCCAATCAGATCGGCGCCGTGCCGGGTGAGCTTCACCCCGCGCGCCGTGGCCAGCTTCTCCAGCGAAACCTCCTGCTTCAGCCGTTCGATCGTTTCTTCCGGTATCCGCGGCATCTTTCTGGTATCCTCCCGTCAGACTGTCAATTGACTATAGTGTCATAGTGTATATTGACACTGTTAGCATTTTCAGGCAAGCTGTTTCCGAGGAGGTTTTATGATGAGCCAGGTTCGGTTTTTCCCGCCCGACTGGAATATGACGGACTTTCACCAACGGCTCAGGCAGCTACGTACAGCCCGCAAGCTCACCCAGACCCGCATGGCGGAACTGCTCGAAGTCAGCCCCCGTGTCTACACCCGCTGGGACAACGGCGACGCTACGCCGCAGTTCGGCACTGTTGTCAGGATCGCAAACATCCTGGATGTCAGTCTCGACGAACTGGCCGGCAGGAAAGAGGCCGGGGATGGCGCCGCCATTCACAATCCCGAACTGCATCGCCTCTACAAGAAAGTGGACCAGCTTTCCGACGAAGACCAGAAGGCCCTTACTATCGTGCTCGACAGCCTGGTGAAACGCTCCCGGGTCGGTAAAGTCATGGCCGAGCTTTAGCCGCTAAAGGAAAATATGGAAACCAACGTCGTGGAAGAACGCCTGCAGACTCACGCGCTGCTCGACATGCTGCCCGCCGAGAAGCTGAGCGCCGTGCGCAGCCTGCTGGAAGTAATGGTGCCCGATATCGAGCCGCTTTCGGCCTCTCTGGCCCGCGCCGACGTGGAAGACGAAGAGATCACGGCAGCGACGGCGGCGGCGATTGATCGGGCCCGCGCCTCTTTTGCCGGCGGCGAGCGTGTCTCCCACGAAGATATCCTGCGCGAGTACGGCCTGCACTGATGCCGGAACAACAGATCGCAGTCGACTGGACGATGGAGGCGCGGACCGACTTACGCGCCATCGATCGCGCGACCGCCATGCAGATTCTGTACTGCCTGACCCGCTATCTGAAGAGCCGCATTGGCAATGTGAAAAAGCTGAAGCCGCCACGAACGGATTTCCGCCTCCGCTGCGGCGACTATCGCCTCTTCTTCGATCACCACGGCGAAAACGCCATCCTGATTACCGGCGTTCAGAACCGCAACGAGGCTTATCGATAGCGCGGAGGACCGCCGCCCGGAGGCTGGACTGCCGGCGCGACGTCGTGCCAGGCGTTCGCATCGCTCGCGCTCAGCTCCGCGCACGCCGCGCGCCGGTACAAGCTGGGTGCATGTCCGGAAGTAATTTTAAAGCGCCTGCGGCAGCATGGAACCCGCGCGCCGAAGCTGAGACCGGCTCATACATAATTCGCATTATCCGAAGTGAGGCAACGCGCCGCGCTGGAGCGCGTCGCTAAAAACGCCCACTTCCGATAATGCGGAATTCATGTATTTCGCTCAGGCAATACGCAGCGCGCGGAAACGTGTGCGGCCTCCGGCCCTTGATTTCCGCGCGCGCAGCGCGCGGTAAGGTACTACGGCTCCCGGCCCCCTCCGCAGAAGAGCGCGATCTGTAACGGATAATCTCCCATAGCCGTTACACTCGCGCAACCGCAACCATGCACACCGGCAGCGAACTTGTCGAAACCTGGATTCCCAACGGCGGCTTTAAGCTCGAGCGCCGCAAAATCCACACCCACGACGGCGGCGCAACCGTGGCCGAATGCCTGGTCCCGAAGTGGGAGTCCGCCGAACTCTCCCTCGACCGGCCCTGCGCCCGTCAATCCTGCCTCCACCGCATCGTCGCCGATTGCCTGCCGGACCGCGCGCCGATTCTCGATCTGGCCAGCCGCTATGGCCTGCTGAGCGTGTCCGTTACTCCGGCCGGCTCGCTGCCGCCCGAGCCGCTCGACGTCTGGTGCCGCGAGATCCGCGAGTTGTGGGCCGCCGCCGACCTGTGGGACGGGATCGCGGCGGGCGATCCGCGCGGTCGCGACATGCTGGAACGCAGACTCGCCGCCAACCTCGCCCGCTTTTCGTTCCGTCTGACCGCTTCACGCGAGACCGGTGCCGGATTCCTGATGCGCTACCGCTCTGCCGATCTGCGCGCCGCTCTCTGGCAGATGCTCGCCGGCGAGGTCGCAGGCCTCATTCGCTGCGCCCGCTGCTCTGCGCCTGGATGCGCCCGCTGGTTTCTTAAAGGCGGTAACTCCAGGAGCGACCGGCTGTTTTGCTCCGATGCCTGCAGGATACGAGCTTTTCGGAGCAAAGGAAAATAGTTGCTCTCAGTTTGCCTCAGACGGCAGCTTTAGACTGAAGGGCTCCGTAGTCACCGAGGTGTCCGGCACGGTTCCATCCGGTTGGCGGCAAAATAGCCACAGGTCAAATCGAATGGTAATATCCGGCCCGGCGGAGCCCAGCCCGCTCCTCGGAAACACCATTTTGTCGTCAAGCCCTTTGATCTCTGTCGTCCCGCCCGGAGCCAGTTGCGCACAGGGCTCGTAAATGTCTTTGGGGGAGCCAAACCAGAATGACGTAAAAAGCCTTCTCCAGTCTCCATTCGGCTCCTGCAGTTCCGCGATTATAACGGCGGATCGAATTGCCCCACCTTCTGCAGCGGTCTCCTGGGGCACCGGGACAGTCGTACCTGACTTGTTGGTAAGCCGAGCCCCGAATTGGATTCCCACCTGGAGCAAACTGGGGGGACCGCCTTCGGCCGGCGTGGCAACCAAGCCGTGAATCAAAGCGGTAAGCGCTGGCTCGGAGGTAGCGTTCGCCACTACCCCTGCCGCCAGCAGAATGAAAAGGCCACGGATAACCCATCTCATTCGTGCAGTCACTGGTACACTCCGTTTACTTTTGTGAAGCAGTCCTGCAGCACTGCAGCGGAATTTGCACCGTTTATTGCCTTGTTCGCATCAGGCGGCAGCACTCCCATCTGGTGCCCCAGTTCGTGCAACAAAATGAACGCCTGGAGCACAGTGGTGCTGGCGAAGGTGAACGTCGTATCTTTGCCGTTGGAGTTTGGCCCGGTTTCGCTCACAGTGCCGTTAGCGTTCGGGGCCGAATTAAAAAAGGCCCCATTTGAAGCGAGTTCCACCCACGTTGAGTTTTCTGTAACGGCTGCAACACCCGGTTTCATCGACGTTACCCCGTAGGTTGTATTCTCCAACTGCTCCACAGCAGTTGCAGTTGCGAAGTCGGGCGTCCCTTCCGTAACGAACAGGTCGGCACATTTAGGATTGTCCAGATAACCGATGGCTGCGTTGAAGCCGTTCGTAATCGCAGCTGTTTGGCTAATTGAATACTTCCCGCCCGCCAGTAACGTCGGCTGAATCATTGCATACTCACTGCTTCCGTCGCCGTCGTTGCAGTTCGCATCATCCGAAAACCCGAATTCTTCCGCAAGCTGCGAACACGGATCGAGTTCGGACCCCGTCTCACCCTGTTGTCCCTCGCAATTTCCCAACAGACTGTCCGGATCAGTGAAACCGGTATTTGTCAGATAAAGATAGTACGACCAGCAATCGATCTGCCCACTCGGATCGACCCGATTCACCGGATCGCCGCGCGTGTAGCTATAACGATTCCAACTGCCGGGATCGTTCGCCATCGCACTGCTGGCCAACTGGTCAACAGTATTAAACCTGCCATAGCTACTGGCATAATATCGCTGATCCGCATAATCGAGCGTAGTCAATGAGGCATGTGGTCGCCACTGCCCACATCGATCTCAAGAAGCGGACCAACATAGGGAATCGTTATAGTCCGGCTCGCAAGCACGCCGTCCTTTCCGACCACCAACAGAAGAAACACTCCAGACGGTCGCAAGCCCGCAAACTCGAACATATCGCGCGAATCAATCGCCGACTCAAACGACTCATTGGAATAGACTCCACAGAGCTTGACGAAGGTGTCCTTGCCCGGTGGTGCCGACAGACCGAGAACTCGCCCGCGTAGAGTCAGGGGCACTTCCGGGAGCTCAAAACCGAAGGACAAACCTAAAACCACTGTAACGTTTCTCTGGAAAATGTTCACGTATCGTGTTTCGGAATAGTATGCCGTGCGGGACCCTACAACCCTATAAACCCCGAACGGAATCTTCTCCGCCCTGCCATCGTGGAAGCTCGAGGCGAACTCGTGGTGGTCATACGACTCGAAGGTCTTTACGTTGGCTGCGCCAAGAAACGGCCCGCGAGTATCAAAGGCGATGACCTCCACGGTGGCGACTTGTTGCGGCGTAACCGCAGGCGGCGGAGCGATCTGTCCAAAGGCGCAGGCCAACGCCAACGACACAAAGAGGGATCCGAAAACGATACCGGCCTTTACGGGAATCAAGGGGCTCCCGAGAAGCAATCCGCTATCAGCTTCTGTGTAATGTTATCGGTTACATTGGTCTGCTCAATCCCCAAGGCGTCCTGAATATCCCCATCGGTCAATCCGGAGACGTTATGCAATAACTCATGGAGAACGATTCCGAGGTTCTGTGTGACACTTGCCGGATTGATATAGATGGAGTTGATGTAGATCGCCGACCCTCCCATTTGGGCCACCGCGACGGTCCCTGGATTGGAGGCGACAAAACTTCCAACGGTTCCAGTGACGAGATTCCCGGCCTGCTGCACACCCTGAACCGGAGACGACGCATAAAGGCTCTGCATAGCAGTGGTGCTGCCATTGGCATTTAGGAAGGTCGCGCTTCCCGCAGCTGCGGTAATCGTTTCAGCCGACACGTCCACATTCGCGCCGCCCGTCGCCTTTCCAACAGCCGTAAAATCAGCATCGCAAGTCGGAGTAAAATTCGCGCCGGCAATAGAATTCGCGGCGTACTGGAACGCTTGTTGCCCAGCGGCAAACGTGGACCCTTGCCCGTTACCGCCCCCCCCGTTTTGTGTGGAAGTGGGACCACTTCCCCAAGGGCTACAGGCCGCTGGATTCCAAACACAGTTGGAATAGCCTCCGTCACCGTAGCCGCCATCTCCATCACCGCCACCACCACCTCCTCCGTCATCGCCATCAACACCCCAGTAGAAATCCATCCCGCCGGGATCATTGTGATTGACCGGATCGCCCGCCGTGTAGCTATAGCGATTCCAACTCGAAGGGTTCTTCGGGTGCGCACTCTTTCGCATCGGATCTACGGTACTAAACCGGCCATACGCTGAAGCATAATAACGATTCTGCGCATAATCCAGCGTCGAGAACGAATCCCTCGTATACGTCGCAAACTTCTCATACCCGTTCGCCGTACTCGTAATCTCATCCCCATACGGTCGGAACCGCGCCCCATTCACCCGATTCGTCCCC